>Ga0208966_1000015_pt1 | contig 65322 bp, 74 predicted proteins | sample GreLakmeHU45MSRF_FD_187701 | JGI IMG/M metagenome (GOLD analysis project Ga0208966, IMG submission 187701) | Freshwater lentic microbial communities from great Laurentian Lakes, MI, USA - Great Lakes metaG HU45MSRF (SPAdes) | ecosystem: Environmental > Aquatic > Freshwater > Lake | place: Great...
AGTAGTGGTGGTGGTCGGAGTAGTGGTGGTGGTCGGAGTAGTGGTGGTGGTCGGAGTAGTGGTGGTGGTGGTCGGTGTCGTAGTAGTTGTAGTACAATCAGACAACGCAGCCCAAGCGGCCGCACAAGCTTGCTCCATTGCTTTATCGTTCGCCGCTTGTTGCGAAACAATTGAGCTTACAGTCCCAGAAGGAATAATGGCTGTGCTTGGATTAGGCATTATTATGGTGATTATGGTGATACTGACAAGCCTATTACGCCTGGACCGCCGCAACCGAGCACAGTAATTCCCTCGACCGCCGGCCACATCCTAGGACCGCTACAATCAGAGGCTAATCCGGCATCTCCAGTTGCCGTGCAGCCAGGCTGGTTTGCTGAAGGATCTACCGTAATTGAGAGGAGCCACGTTCCTTCATGCCCAGTAGCGCCTTGACTTATAGTTATAGAGCAAGGAGGAGCATCGCATGCTCCATTAAATTCAGGACATCCAACAAGGCAATCTGGGAAAGTAATGCTAGGCGCTCCAGTGTAACCAGGAAGCCCGTCAACAGTACCAAGAGTTAACACACCAAAGCCTTCAAAGTAGCTACAAGCCCCAATGCTAACTGCTATAGTACAATCAAGACTACTAGCATAAACACAACCGCTAGGAGCTGTTGTAGTCGTCGTTGCGGTAGTAGTAGTAGTCGGAGTTGTAGTAGTAGTAGTAGTAGTCGGAGTTGTAGTGGTCGTAGTAGTTGGTGTTGTAGTTGTAGTAGTCGGTGTCGTAGTTGTAGTAGTAGTCGGTGTCGTAGTTGTGGTAGTAGTCGGCGTCGTAGTTGTGGTAGTAGTCGGCGTCGTAGTTGTAGTGGTGGTCGGCGTCGTAGTAGTTGTAGTCGTCGGTGTCGTAGTAGTTGTAGTACAATCAGACAACGCAGCCCAAGCGGCCGCACAAGCTTGCGCCATTGCTTTATCGTTCGCCGCTTGTTGCGAAACAATTGAGCTGAGCGTATTTGCTGGAACTGTTGCTGTGCTTGGATTAGGCATTATTATTTAGGCTAAAAATCTAAAGTGAGCTAGGTAAGGTTACGAACTTCATTATGAGATTGTCATAGACGAGAGGTCGCTCGCGTTGTTGCTCGGTGCATAGCTACCAACTGGACTAGCTAGGCTCCCCCCAGTATAAGTACCATTATGTTCGTTCACCAGTTGCCAGTGCCCCAGTGAGGGAAGGTATTGGAGATCTGTGTAGCTGGGAGTGTGCTGGTGCGGGGCGTCGGGGCCGTCCGGCTCCTCATGCCAGATTGGGTCTCCCGAGTAGAAATAACAAGAATCGGGCTGCATACTAAGGGTCCCTATAAGAGAGTACGTAGTAGGCCCAAAACTAGAGTCTCTCGTTGTAGGCCCGCCCATAATATTTACACTCGGAGGATACGCAGGGAACGCGATGCCCGAAGTGGGGTCGATGCACAGCGCTTCGGTTGTTGTAGTAGTTGTAGTAGTTGTCGGAGTTGTAGTAGTCGGTGTCGTAGTAGTTGTGGTAGTAGTCGGCGTCGTAGTTGTAGTAGTCGGCGTCGTAGTTGTAGTAGTCGGCGTCGTAGTTGTAGTGGTGGTCGGCGTCGTAGTAGTTGTAGTCGTCGGTGTCGTAGTAGTTGTAGTACAATCAGACAACGCAGCCCAAGCGGCCGCACAAGCTTGCAACATTGCTTCATCATCAGCGGCTTGTTGCGAAACAATTGAGCTGATCGTATTTTCTAAAATAGTTGCTGTGCTTGGATTAGGCATTATTATTTAGGCTAAGTGCAACTAACAAGATCAAGTAATAACTAAATCACTCATATCAACTACTATATATTTTCTCCAGCTCGTCGCACATTTTTACACTCATATTTTGAGTATTACACTCCTGCACTGCTATCCCTGATTCAATTGTACTCAGCTTAAGATCAAACCACTTTGAAGTGTATAGTATCTTTTTATCACAGTCGAGAGTAATGAAGAACAGTACCGACTCTTGCTGGCTTGTAATAAAATAGTCGACTGGTACATCATTTATTCTACGCGGTAGTTTGTTGTAAAATTCTTTGTCGTTAATATCTCTATAACTTGTAATACATAATACAATGTCATAGTCCTTATGACTTGTCCTTTTAGATACTAATGAACCCGTTACAAGTATCTTTGTGATGAAGGGCAAGTCATACAAGTGGCTTAATTGCTTTCTGATATCAGACCACGCATCGGGGATACACACGTCCATCTTACTCTTGTAGGCATTGAGTACCTTCTTAACAAACCACCCAGGTTTACCCGGCTTAAGCCCAACTATATCAAACATACATCTGAATGACTGGACCATGAATCTAGTGTGATTCTCTTCTGTTATCGCTCTACCCCCATAAGGCCCAAATACCTTACAGCTCTTCTCACAGTAGTCAGAATTAACTACAAAAGGTCTGCCTAACCTCGAAGAAGCATAATCACATATAGAGTTACCTCCTTTATGAAATGCAAATGAGTCGCCGAAATTTAACTGTAAAAGATGTGGACACATTAAGCAGTGCGAGTTACAGACCACACTTGAGCGTATACGCAAGTATCCGTAGGTATGTGAGAGTTGTCGTATAAGGTATATGCAAAGGCCATACTGAATGTCTTTGGTGCAAGGTGAGTAGCAATAGTATTAGCAGTCGATACAGAATCTTCATGAATGTGTGTAGTACCACCAATTGCTAAGTTATCCATTGTATTAAAACATGCACAATTACTACCGGTTAGGACGTTGTCCGTACAATCTGGACCCGCGTGTATTCCGTACGAGTAGTCACCTAGGTTCTCACAGAACGATCCGCTAGGAGCTGTTGTAGTCGTAGTTGTAGTAGTTGTCGGAGTCGTAGTAGTTGTAGTCGGAGTTGTAGTAGTTGTAGTCGGAGTTGTAGTAGTTGTAGTAGTCGGGGTTGTAGTCGTAGTAGTCGGAGTTGTAGTAGTTGTAGTGGTCGGAGTTGTAGTAGTTGTAGTGGTCGGAGTTGTAGTAGTTGTAGTACAATCAGACAACGCAGCCCAAGCGGCATCACACGCCATGGTCGTAGCTTTAGCATCTGCGTCTTCTTGAGATACCGTAGAACTAACTATATTTTCTGGAATTGTAGCTGTACTAGGATTAGGCATTATTATAGCTCGTTACTTTATCTTTAAACTCTTTAAACTCTTTATCACCTGTAGGAGGAAGGTTACGCTGCAAATCCTCCAACATGAACTTCCATCTTGTTTCGTACATGTTAACAAATTGTATTTCAGATGTGTCTGTACAATTAGCTCTATATTTGGCTATTCTATCTTCTCCTCCTAATATAGACATGTGTGGTTGCCGATTAAATTTTCTATAAATATATGATATATTTTGATTTAATGGCGTATATGTTTTAATTGTTGAATCCGTCCTACCAATAGTAAATATTGAATGTACTCTTGAATTTACCTCAGAATTTGCTTTTTCGCTATTCACAAAGGCTTTTCTAAATAAATAGTTTGGTTCTAAAATCCTATTAACTATAGAATAATTAGAATTATCTGTGCTGGTGAACATCTTAGCTCCTTTTAGTCCAAGATCATCACTACCTAAGTTATTTACATAATCAGATAAGTGCCAAGGAAGAAATAGATCATCCACATCAAGCAATCTTATTAAATCTCCAGAACAAACGTCAATGCATGCTTGTCTTATTTTTGGCATGGTATTTAATTCTGTTTTATCTTTATTTAATACAAGTACATCCTGGTGGTTTAATTTTATTGGTTGTTCGTGTTGGTTTATGATTATTAACTTCTTGTTGCTATAGTCTTGCTGTAAAAAACAGGATAAGAGTTCAGACAGCATTGAATTTCTACCATAAACTCCAACAACACAGCTAATTTTTAACATAAGTTATATTGTTATTGTAACAGCACCGCAAATTATCGTCGGATCGGTATTGGCGTTGCACGTGGGATAGTATCCTATCGACATAGTAACGCTCATCGCGGCCGGCCTGTCATCAACACACGTGACCTCGCAATTTATCCAGCCGTCGAACTCCGGCACGCTGGAGGTATTTAATATTCGTAAATAGAGCCTGTCTCCGGTAGTTTTCAAATGTGGGAGAAACTGCCACACGCGCCCGCCTGCGTCCAAAGAAAAACAGCGCAACTTGAACCCCGTGTCTACCCATACTAACCTAACTGGGTCAAACGAATAACCCTCCCAATATGCACTACCATTAAAAGCAGGCGGCACCGTCTTAAAAAACCTTAAGTTGGTTTCGAAGTCCCACTGCGCGTCGGGTGCGGGTTGCCCAAAAGTGCTGTAAGATAAATCAAATAATTTTACTGCTTCAGACTGCATATCTATTGTAATCTGCGGATTGTTCGGTGGGAGGGGTTGACAGATGAGATCTACTGAATCAGGACAAGTATTGTCCAAACTCAATGTTGCTGGTACCGATATGTCAGAAGGTCGCTCGTCTAAATTTGGCCCGCCGCCTGGCACAGCATCACCCCACCGCTGGGAGTCAAGCATCTGACCACAGCAACAAGAATCACATCCATTTCCTGCTCCGCCTATTGTTATGTCACCAAAAACCGCCCCCGTTATCACAATTGCAGCTTGCGTTGGATCGCAGTTAGAAATTTGATAGGTAAAGTTAGCGGGAGCACCAACACTTGTAACCCAGTGAAAGACGAGTAAAAACTCGCCGGAACATTCGCCGCCGACAGCCGGTAGCAAGGTCCACCCGAAATTCCACGGAGGAGTCGAGCATCTCTCGTTCAGCGGAGGGTTAACAAGGTCGGGCATTCCAGCAACGTAGCAAGAACTATTAAATGGTACTCCACCACCCATTCTACATGGCTCCCATGGCGCACCATCAGCTGTTGTTATTTCAGTAATTGTAACAACTCTGACAGCTGAACAACTATTTTTAAGCTTTATTGTTCGATTTGAGACAGCCTCACCTGGAAGTCCAACGCTTGCTGTCCGCCCCCTCACAATTGCCACGGAGCCAAATACGATAAATCCAGTTGGACCTACACAGGTATCGTACCATACTTGATAAGTTCCTGGAGGAATTGTCCAACCAGTATTGTAACTGGAGATGGTACCACAATCACACTTAACCTGACCGGCAATGTCGGCGCCGGCATTAACGCCACTAGTATATATTGCTACCGCATCGCCGGCAGCGTTTCTAAGCTGAAAATTATAACAAGGTATTGTTGAAGTTCTGCAAACGCATCCGCCGGTTAGACTAACAATCAACCTACCATTAGGTCCGTCGTCCTCTAGAGGAGGATCACCCGGTGGCAAGGTTGTAGTAGTTACTGGAGGCGGAAGAGTTGTAGCTGTAGTTGTTACTGGTGGGCGTGTTGTGGTTGTAACTGTGTTGCAAAGACAATCAGGTTCTCCAAAAAATACAGTCTCAAAATTTAATGGACCACATACCGCTACACAGCCACAAGGATTGTTGCTTGGATTTGAATGTAACCAGCTATCTGGAGGAGTAAAGCAAATGTCGCTTGGCACAGAACCTGGCGCTGGATCTGGGCAGCAAACAACGTAAGTAAAGCCGTCTGGATCTGTCGTGTAATACATGTGCCCTGGCGTGTTGCTGTGTGCCAGACAAGGACAGTCACCAATAAAAGGTCTTGTTGTAGTACTTCTAGTAGTGGTAGTAGTAGTAGTCGTCGGGGTTGTAGTAGTAGTAGTTGTAGTAGTCGGAGTTGTCGTAGTGGTGGTAGTAGTGACAACATCTATACACTTACAAGTACTTGGCTGAAATTCATTACCTAGATCCCATTGCCCTGTAGTAGAATCTGGGTCGCAAATAGGAACACAGTCTAGCTGATAAGGACATATTGTCTGATCCAGCCCAAGTATTACTTCATCAGGGCAGCACCAGTAAGTTTGCTCGCTTGCCCCTGCTCCTCCACATTGAGCGTTTGTGAAAGCTTGTATATAAGGAGTGTCTCGGAACTTAGTATTAACATGCAAACAATTACGACACGGGTCACACTTACAGCCACAATCGTCTACGTATTCATTAAGCACGTTAGCCTTAGTCCCGGTATCACAAATAACTGTTTCTGATGTTCCTCCTGACCCTGGTAATCCGACGCACACATATGTACCGCACCCGTTGCTAAATGCTCCAGGACGCAAAATCGATTCTTTTCCTGGCGGGCAGACAAAACACCCACAGTCACAGTGAGGTTGCCCACGATAAGTCACCGATCCTGTAAGCGGTCCACAAATTTGTTGAGCTCCGCACTGTTCAAGGACATCCTCAAGCTCGACTGGCCCGGGCTGCGTGATGTCAATGCAACCATCTACAAGCTGTCCGTCATCTGGGTAACATATAACATAAGAAAGGCCAGCTTCGGTTAGTATCGTTTTATACGTACCTGAATTGTTCCATAAAGTTGTACATGTACAAGGTGCCGCCGTAGTTGTTCCTGTCGTAGTTGTAGTAGCACATTGACAATTGTTAGCACATTTACAATAGCGTTTGTCAAATATGTTCTCGAGATAGTTATATATCTCACCTATATAGTCTCTAAGTAAAAATGGGGCAGTCAACGCCAAATTTCCAACCAGAGAAACCGAGCAACTGTTACCAGTTAACCTGACATTACCGCTAGGCGCCGCCCCTCTGGGTGCGGTGGTGATCGCCACATTTCCACTAGACGTTATTCCATTAGGACAAGGAATAGGAATCTCTACCTCTCCATTCAGCATCCAGTTGCAACATCCGGTTTTATTTATAGTAATTTCCCCTGCTGATCCTGTTCCTAATCCTGGTACGGTTATAAGTTGTACCTTACCTCCTATCGTAGGACCGGACAAACCACATGGCAGCGCAATATCTGGAAAAGTAATGTTAACCGCACAACCATCAGCACCAGGATTAGTTACTGATCCATTTGTGCGCCCTATTACTCCACCACAAGATGAAGTTATATTTCCTGGTGTTATACTGAATACCAATCCACCTGGACAAGGTAGCGGCGGAATTTCTGGAAACTCTGGTATTGTAATAGTTGGTACATGTACAATTGGTAGTATTGGCAGAGGGTTAAAATCAAATACACATTCCTTCTTTGGAATTATAGTAGGAAGTATATTTAAAGTTGGAAGCGTTCCTATTAATACCGGTATACTACAATCCTCTGGTTGTAAATAACTAGGCAGCGCAACTGGAGCATAAGAGTAAACTCCGCCTACTAGGTTAAGTTCTACTCCATGTACTGTTACGTGGCCTGGGTTATGACTCATGTTTGACTAGTCTAGCTAAACTGTAATAAAACAGCAAGCCCATAAACGATATGGCAAGACTAAATTTAACAGAGACAAATATAACAGACAAGATTAAACCAAGCCAGATTGATAAACATACAGGGCATGTTATTAACCTGGTAAAGAAGTTGTTATAGCGATTGATTAGAAAATCCTTATAACTTATATTTTCATTTGTCTCACTTACAAATTTAAGATACTCATTTACTTTAAATAGATAAGTAAGTTTAAACAAACGCATATACTCTATAAACGCGTCTGTCCTTAGCCACACAACTAATAGCATGGCTAAGGACAGAGCTGCGGCTAATAACAAAACAAACATTATACCTTTGGTTCTGTTTCTTCTAACAATTCTTTAATTTCAGCTTTAACTCTCTTGATGTTCTCTCTGTGTGCTTTTGCGGTATCTTTATAATCTTGCTCTGCTTCCATCAATTCTAAACTTAGTTCTAAAACTTTGTCGGCTTTACTTGCTGGCGGGTTCGTAGGCATGGGTATTAAGGGCGGTATTAATTTTAGTTTCGATATCAACTAGCATCTTCTTCTGGTTGAGCAATACAATTTTATTTGTCTTGGCTTGACCCAGGCTGGTTTCAAGTTTAATGATAGCCTCCTCGGTTTTAACAAGGATGTCATCTACTTGAACTTTATAACTGTCGATTACCTTGACTGCCGCATTCTTGTCGAGATCCTCAGCGAAAGCCACTTTGGTTGATTGATTTGTTGTATCTGTCATAGTATTCATTTGCTATGACAGACATTAGCCGAAGGCCAAAAGAAGTCAAACAATTATTTTTGCTTATTCCAAGTGGTTTGCTTCACACGATTTAGAATGGCAACCCAATCATGAACGTGTTCCGCAACATCCCATTTTTTAGCAGATTTGAATCCGGTCTGTGCCAACTCGATGTAAAATCGTATATTAGGCGCGGCTCTTCTATTTTCAAGGCTTATAAGAAACTCTGGGAACAAACCAGTAAGCACTAAATATAACTGAGCCTCTGATTCTCCTAGATGTTTCTGATCAATATAATAGTGAGACTTATTACATATCTTGGGGTAAGACTCTGTCACAGAATGAACTATGTAATCTTGCTCCTCTGCTGGGAATTTCCTGGCTTCCTTTATTTGTAATATTGACAGCTTTACAAACATTGGAAATGATATGTTAACTATACAATGTTCAAATGGAGCAGTAGAAGCCGATTCTAGAATAACCTGGCTGTCTTCCTCTAGGAGTAGGTTTAGACGTTCTTCTTTAAGCCCAGTATGACTTATAAGAAAGTTGATATCGTTCTTGTTAGTTATAACAGCCATAAGACTATTATATCTTATTCGTTGTTGTTTACCAGTACTAACCCTCCCTCCCTCCTCTCCCTGCCTGTTATATGGCTAATACTCTGGTATAACAATTTGAGGATGGTGTGGCTTTCAGCTACATCTATATACCTCGCCAGCCGAAAGGCACACCTTGGTAAACGCAGAAGAAAGAAAGAAAAAGATATGAAGTTTGTAAACCTGACCCCGCACAACATCTCCGTCGTCAACGCCGAGGGAATCGCCACCCTCTTCCAGCCCAGCGGGCAACTCGCTAGGGTGGCGGTGAAAACGGTGCTGGCGGAGCACAGCCACGATTTCGAGGCGGTGCCGCTCTACGTGCAGCGCACTGGGCAAGTGGAAGGGCTGCCCGAGCGGGCGGCTCGTTGTCCATACTGCGGGTGCTTGAACTACACCCAGTGGGATTCAACTTGCGCAGAACACCCTGCCGATCAACCTGAGTCGACGATGTATATCGTCAGCGCGCTCGTGCGCCTCGCCTTGCCCGGTCGCGACGACCTCGCCTCTCCCGGCGAGTTGATCCGCGACGATAAGGGGCAGCCGATTGGGTGCAAAGGGTTGGTGATCAACTAACCTAAACAAAGAAGAGGCACCCAGTTCAGGGGCTCTTTTTTTAGCTATCAGACAATCAGCGACCAATAACAACTTGAGGTTTTACAACAGGAACAGTATTAGTTTTTACAGGCTTAAACGTATTAAGCGTGTCTGTAAAATTATTTTTATAAGCTAAGGGGATAGGCTCAGATCTTGACCTCCAGTTGTGTAAAAACTGATCTACAACATTACCTTTACGTTTAATTGCGTTATTCAAATTATATCTAATCATGTCCTTACCCATTAGGTTATACTGCGCCTTGTCTGCCGCATTAGTTAAATAACCAGGACCGCCATAATCAAAGTTCTTATGATAACCTTTTAATTCTGGATTTCTACCATAAGCTTTAAACCATTCCGATTGATTTACAAAGTTAGTTAAATATGGTTTAACGCTTGGACTAATCCAGTTCATTTTATTACGATTTGTCATAAAATCCTGAGCCAGTCCTCCTGTTATTCCTAATGGACCATAAGCAGTAGAACTAACACCTTCAGGAGCGTGATGTCTAGTAAATGGGTTTGTCATTCCACCGGACTCGGCTTTGGTCAAGGCGGTCTGCACCTGATCTGATGTACGCCCTAACATCTTAGGATCAGTAGATATAAACTTAGGAATAGCCGCAGCAGCTGCCGACTTAAGTAGTAGGTTGAACAGGCTTAACTGTATCATATTTATTAGTAAAAACTTTGTTATGAAACTTATCAATTTCCATGCCGTCATACTGCATTTTATTCTTGAGATAAATTTCCTTTCCCCATTCCTGCTCTATTGCTGAATCAGATATACCAAGATCTTTTAACAAACCATATAACTTTATTTGCGTAGTACCAACCTCATAAAAAAATATCGCCTTGGTAGGGTCGAATAGGATATGACCACCTACGCCAGAACCAGACAACACGTTTATATGTGCTTCTATCTCGCTGTTCTCTTTTTGACGAACATATACACCTGGTTTTAGTCTCTGTTGATTAGTAGTAACATATTCAGAACCGTTTAGTATTGTAGTATTCCTATCAGTTATCCAAGGAAGGTGAGCGATAGTGGTAGTCTTTGTATCTATGACATGTCCGGTTTTTTTATCTATAAGTTCAAACGTTCCTCTTATAGGAAGAGTCAAATCCTTCTTATTCAATATTGCATCCTTCTGCTCGGTAAAAGAAAAGCTCTTGCCTGGCTCTTTAAAATGAACGTCCTTGACCCTTAGCTTCAAGTCATTTGTTTCAATCTTGTTTAACGCAGCATTAAAAGAGTGGAGGGCGTATTCATTAACCCATTCTCTAGTCTTATGAGGATCATACATACCCCTTGCATCTGCTGGTATAGGCAAGTCATGGAACCCATCTATTTTATTTGGCCTCTTTGTCTTCATTACGCCTTGAACAACTTAGAAGCTTGCTTTCTGGATGCCAGAGTAAGCAATCTTAGCACTGTTCTATAATCTTCAGGGTCATCAAAATCCTCAAAAGAGATATTGAGGCTTACAGGCTTTTCAGGGAACCAATCCGCCGGGGAAGTACCATTAGGGTATAACAAGTCACCTTCAATTTTAATAGACTTGATATATACTTGTCTAAGTTCGTCATTAGTTTGAGTCATAAATAGAATTTAACACATACTGCCTGATGTCCTCATCATTCGCAACAGAGAACTTATTAAAAGTTGTCTTAGGTGGCTGATATCCTTGTGGGGTTATGGATTGCGGCTGACCTTGTTGTTGATTGTTATTATTGCCGGAGAACATAGAACTAAGGAGCATGCCTCCACCGAGTAATGCTCCACCGCCAAGTATTGCCTTATCTGGGTTGGCTTTAATCCAGCTTCCTGCTTGATTCATTAGATAACCAGGTATCTTTGATTTATCTACTCCCCATTGTCCTTGTTCGTTTTTATTAACTAAGTCCCTGAATTCTGGCTGTATCCTATCCTTGATTTGACTGTCAATTTGTTCCTCAACAAATCGTTTCCCTTGGTCCGTCCCCATGAAATTCTTGGCCATCCCGGTTACTACACCTGGGTTATTTTTAATATGATTTTCAGCAAGCTGATTCATATTATCTGTACCCATGAAATTAGCAATGCCCGGAGCGGCCATCATTCCTAAGCCCTGCACTCCACGTTTTAAGCTGGCTCTCGTTCTGTCCAACCATGACTGATCTGTCTTTATAGTAGGAACAGTAGTGTCAGCATGCTTCATCATCTCGTGAATGAATCCTTCAGCTAATTTATGTTCTAGCGTAGTCATTTATACAAGACGAACTTTAAGATCTTCAGCTCTTACTGTTTGAGCGTTTTCCTTCTTCTTACGATCGTGGTAAATCATTCCACCACCAACGCCAAGCGCAGTCACTCCAGTCAACAATGCCAGCGCCTGCCCTAGCGTGGTGCCTGATCCACCTGAGACATTGTTCAATCCTGACGCTAGGTTACTAAATATGGCGTTTCGAGAGGCGTTGCGCCCTATATCTTCTATAACTGGGTCAGTCTCGCCTGCCTTTTCCATTTCCGCGATTAGACCATAACAAATATTGTCTATGTTAACATGTTCTTTTGCCGCCGCCGTTTTATAAGATGATAATAGCTGCAAATATTGTTTTTCTTTTTCTGCTGTTTCCTGCTCAACCTGTTTTTTCTTTAATGTGTCATACAACATCTTGGCGCCCAGGAACCCAGCAGGTAGACCAACGCCCACACCCAAAACTTTCTGGGCGTCAGGACCAAATAAATCCAAACCAACCTTCATTCCGGATACCTCAGGCGGTTGCTGTGGTACTCTTATATCAAGTGTGTTCCTCTCCTTTTCTTCTTTTGGTTTTTGAGAGTTTAATGCGGCTTGTAAAAGTTTGACCGTGCCGAAACTACCGCCGCCTACGAGCGCGGAATATAGGGCAGCCTCAACTGCATTTACATGATCCAGTATAGCGTGTTTATCCATATTATTCTTTTGGTTCTTCTTTTGGTTTTAAATCATCTGCAAGATTTTCAGTAAATATAATAAATACCTTGTACTGGGATCTGGCTGTCCAGGCCTCACTCCATTTGATAATTGTATACTTTTCTTTGTCATTCATCAAATCATTCAAAGTGATACGGTCATTGGCGTCTTCAGGACACAATACAATGTTGCGCCATTTTACATTTTGTTTTGGCTTCTCAGGTTCACGAAAGCCAATACTTTTCTCAAATTCGTCAATGACCTTGGTTACCTGCTTGTCCCCAAATAGCTCAGCTTCCAGATTTCTCTCAGGTTTCTTAACATTCAGAGGCAAATCAGACAGTACATCAGAAAACAGAAATTGCTCTGGTGTAGCCTTCGGCGAATAAACTTTTACAATTGGTTTTGACATAACATTAATAAGGACGAGGCGACTGTTGCTCCAACTTAGAAGCTTGTAACTCTTTTATTGCTCTGTCTAGTGCTATTCCTTTGTGAGTAGAGGCTTCTGCGTCTTCATCGCTTCCTTTTATCGCTCTATAAGCTCCGTAACCTCCCAGACCTGCCAGTCCTCCTAAACCAGCAGCTACAAGTGGAGCGACCTTAAGACCAGTTAGTGCTACCGATCCAACTCCACGCGCACCGGTGCCTAGCATTGACATTAACCCAGACCAAAATCCAGCGCGCTTTTCTGAAGCTGTGACCGATAACTCGGCCTCCAAGTCGTCGAGACTCATACCATATTTGGCAAGTTCAACGGCCAGCCCCAGCTTTATATCTTCTTTATTTAATTTCATATTGTCTTGTCTTCTCGTTAAGTTTCAAAAGTTTAGAGTCTTTGTTATTTTTAGAAATATCTAAAATAATCTGTCCAACACCAAATCCTGCAGTTGTCATTAATATCTGAGCCCCACGGCCTAATTTTAAAAACTTAGAAATAGCCATACCCAGCGCAGCACCAACTCCACCACTAAGCAGCATCTCAACATAACCAGGTTTACTGCATTTTTGCAATAGAGATTCTTTCTCCTTGGAGGTCAACCCATGGTCATTTGTAATTGCCGCTATTAATTGTTGATGATCCATTATTCCATTTAATATATATCATCCCGAGCCAAGCCCCGCTCCCTTAACATATCCCTGCTTGAATTATAACCTGGCTGCATTTGCCCATTCACAATTCTGTCACCAGCAACTGCGTTCTCCAGCATTCCAACTCCGCCAAGGGCCACTGCTGGTATTGTCATTCTCTTTAACAAATCCTTGATTCCCTCCTCCTCATTTTCCTCAGGAGAATTATACAACTTCTTCTTTAATAGATGATAAGCAAGACCACCACCAGCACCAACTGCCGCCGCTGTTCCTGGACTTCTCTCCGGCAGCATTGCTATATCTCCAATATAACCAGGAAGATTTTGTGCAAATGACCCAACTGATTTGTTTAAATTAGCATACTTTATAAACTCATCCATCATTCCCTGTTTCATTACTTCAGAGTGTAACTGAGGAATGGTCATGCCGTGTTGTTCATGATGTACCGCTTGCTGCTTGGCCAGTGCGTCGTCCACCATTTTCTTAATTGGCTTCTTCTTTGGTATGGCCTTCCAATTCTTATCGCTTACATGTCTAAATGTATAAGTTGGATTCTTAAACCCTTCCTGCATTGTAAAGTATATTGAACCAGGATCGGATCGGTGAACCTGTGCAATACCACGTTGAGTAGAATCTTTTCCGAAATCTGTTATTGGTATATCTCCTCCACGAACCAATGGAAAATCTTCCTCGCCATCGCCATATCCAGAAGGAGTGTCAAAATTATACACATGAGTACCGTCACTTAAATGCAACCCTTTGGGTGTCTTTGCAAACTTCCATTGGGCCTGGGACTGCAAAGTTGGAAACAAAGGAACATTGCCTCCCATGTCAAATATGTTCTCGCCCTGCTTGGCAAGCTCTACTGTTTCAGAAAAGCCCTTGGCTATTTCATTTAAAGTATTGGTGTCCATATAGTTATACTTGTCCTGTTGACCGGTTAGGTGCTTGTTTAGAGAAGGCGTTAGTAAGACTAATATTCCGGTTACCGTTTATTCCTGCATATTGTGACCCTGGCATTTTAATCTCTCCAAGAGGGCTAGAGTTATTGTTATCTATACTGCTGGTGCGCGTGCCTGGGAATCCTACATCAGGAGGACCACCGGCTGGAGTTGGCAATGCCCCGCCTGGAGTGGCTGGGGCCGACGAGATGCCCGGAGCAGGCGTTGGTATAGATAGAGTCTGTGGTTGTCCTTGAGGAGTTAAAGAAGCTCCTGCTGCAGGTAGAGGCTTACCTGGCTCACCATAACTGTAGGCATCCGCGCCACCTACAGTCTCCCCGTCCACAGCACCTGACGTATTCGGAACCTTTAATCCTCCATCAATTTTTGGTCCTTTATTCGCTGGAGGCTGGGCTGGAGTTCCAGCTGGCACATCGGACTGTGCGGACAATGAAGGGTCTGCGCCTGCACCAATTGAATTAGCTCCCTGTGCTGCACCTTGTCTACCAAAGTGATGACCAGCTGCTCCACCAAGAGAGCCCATCAACAACATTCCAATAAGAGGATTAACACCAAGCAGCTTTGAAAGAAGCAATCCAGTAAGAGCGCCGCCACCACCACCAATCAACGCACCACCGATACCTGCACCGCCGCTACCGCCGCCCATGTGCTGTCCAAGTCCCTGGGCTCCTCCTGAAAACAACTTACCCAGCATTTCCATAAGACCGCCATCAGCCTCTTTATTTTCCAAAGCTGTCTTTATAATCTCTGGATTCATATTGGCACATAGAAGCTCAAATGCCAGCTTGTGCCTAAAGCCTGGATCGTTTGACTGCTTCTCGGCTTGGTCAATAAGCTCGCAGCAGAAACCATAAGTCTCCTCCGCCTGCTTGATATAACCTTCAACACAATCGGCCTCGACGCCAAATTCTGTTGCACCTTTTATAAATCCTGATTCTAATTTGTTATGTTTCATATTAATTTAAATTTAAAATACCATATTGTCTGGAACGCCCCACGTCCGAGGCGGACGAGCCGACGGAGGTTTTTGGTCCAAAATTTGAAGTTTATTTAGCATTGACCAATAAGCCGGATGCTTTGGCGAGCCGTCACTGTCGAGCGCGAGCATCGGTGCTAGCTCACTTGATAGATACCGCACGTCCTCGCCTTTATCGTTTTTGCCATAATCATACACCAAACCTTTCAAGTCATTTAAAGATTGATTCTCCTCTAAACTTCCTGGCATGGTTTTTTTATGATGTCTGACCATATCCAGTAACATTGTGGCAGTCCCGCCGGCATCATTGTTATCTAGTATATTTCCTTTATTTTGTTCAGTTAGATGATTAAGATAACCTTGTCCAACTAATGCTGTAACTGAAGTAATTGGATTAACCTGTGCCAAACCACCTACCACTGCTCCAGTTCCTCCTAGTATGTTTCTTCTAAGATTGCTTCCTGGTTGGTCGCCGCCAAAGCCCTCTACCGTATCTGGATTCATTCCCATCTGAGCTCCCCATACCGGCCCCAACGCCTGGAATGGTGCGGTGGCCAAGAATCTTGTATATGGTAGCATTCTACCCATTCCTTTGGCTGCCTCTGCCGTGGACTTCATCGGTGTTAATAATTTTAAAGGACTAGTAATCTGCAGCGCCCTGCTAGTCGGCGCTAGCGGAGGTGGCCCGCTTGGTTTGAAGCCAAAAAGTGAGGTCATTCGAGTGCTCTGTGGAACCACTGATGAAGGTTGATTTAGCATCTGTCTAACCGCTAAATGACCACCGTGAATACCTGCTCCACTTAAAGGACTAGGGAGTAAGGACCTAATTACAGAGTCATCAGGTCTAGGCGGACTAGAGTTTAAACCATTCCACGCGGCGTTCATACCTAAAGAACTAATGTCGCCTAAAGCCTTATCTACACCTTTAGGTTGGACAAATTTATATAAAGTTTGATTGTTTATTTGATCATTATATCTAGGAGTTTGTTTAAAGAACGCTATCTGTTCTTTAATTTGACCCGGTGGCCTGGAGTCTAGATTAGTAGGTGTAGATGTGGCTGTAGGTGTGGCTTTAGGCCCGAAGCCAGAGTAGCCAGTTATGTTATCGAATAGATCAGCCTGTTTGTGATTATACAAATAGCCTGACCCCGGGGGTAGGGCTGCTTGTTTTACAAATTCTGAAACAAATCCTCTTACAAAGGATTCCGCTATATCTGACATTCTTTAATCTTACAATACTTACATTCACAATTCAAATAATAAATTGATATATCCCCGGGGGGTCTATCCCTGCATACCTAAACGTTGAATGTAGGGTATAATATATTGATTAAAGGTAGATATCCTTACTAACCTCTAATAGAGCAGGGCCCGGCGGGGCCTCATGCTCGTCCTTCGCAAGGGCAGAACGAAAAACCTATTACCCTAGAACAGTCGACGTTCAAGTTAGGGTAAGCTAGTGGACTAAGGTAACCACAAGAAGGAAAATGGTATAAAATAGCTATACCTCAATTTGGTGCGGGTTTCGCGGATAGTTCTGCCTGGGTCTAGCTCGGGGCCAAGATTGACCTGGACACTATGGTCCAGCATTCCGCCTTGCTAAGTGCCCTCCCGGAACTATGCCGTGCGCATACAAAACCTGGGAGGCTTAAGTGAATCCCAGGTCGCCCTCCTCCTTTACTGGGGCTGGGCCAATTTATGGGAGAAAATGGGTGAATAGGGCAACCAACGAGAGAGGCGCCGCGACCGGCGCTTTTCTTTAACTGTTAACCCCCTGCTTACTTATAACTGTACCCCAGGGTATAATTATTAGAGACACGCTAGGTGTTTAAATTTAATTTCGGGCCTATAGCTCAATGGTTAGAGCAGGGTGCTCATAACGCCTTGGTTCCCGGTTCGAGTCCGGGTAGGCCCACATACTTTAGCAACCAAAAACAGCAGATGTACTCAGTCATCCTGCACAAATGTTGAGGTTGTTGAATTGTAAGCGGCGAGAGCAAGGAGGCTGTTTTGTTGTTGCTTTCAGCCAAGCCTCACAAGGGCTATCCTATCAGGGTCAAGCATGTTGGCCCTAAACCACATCCGCCGACATGTAGAATGGGTGAGCAGGACGGACGTGTCCCTCACCCATTCTTAATTTTATGAGAACTAGTCCACCACCACCGGCGACTAAGATCGCCAAGGAAAAGGTAAAGCGCAGGCTGGCCTCACTGGCCATGTCTGAGAAGATCCAAGGCAAGCACATGCGCGAGCAAGGCTTGCCGGTCAGGGCAGAATAAAAATAAAAAAAATATGGAAAAGTATATTGGAGTAGTATGCCAGCTGTACAACCACTTGGGTCAGCGGGTGGCGCACACGTTGCTACCGACGGGTACAAACTACGCGACGGGCATTCACCGATGCCGCCGCCGAGCGCAAGCCAATCTGGTATTCAAGAGGAATCACGCCCGCTGGCTTGGCAGAAAACCTTTACCGGCTTATGTGGCGGATAGAATAATAAGATTCCGTCACCTCTGCATGGCGACACCGTTCGCGCAGGCGTTGTTGGATGAGCGGTGGGACTGGAGGGAAGTCATGAACGCCGCGGTGGAGAGGATGGAAGCACCCACTGAGCTAGAAGAGCTTCAGTGGGAGGACCTCATAAGAGGTGGGTACATCAAAGATCCAATCTTTGAATTGGTAGGAGAGCACCACTTTGTCTTCGTTGAGCTTGACAAGGAGGAGGGTTTTGTCGCCGCCGCCCGAAACTTCGTTGATTTCCGAAAAACGCTCGGAGTTGACGACGACGGCGAGGATGACCTGACAGAATGTGACTGGTGGCGGAAGTCGGGAAAGCCTGCCGACGGCGGTGAGGACCTGAGCCACGACTTCGGGTTCAACATCACAGGGCCGGGCTGATGATTGCTTCTAATGCAAAAATTGGCGACGGGACAGCCCCACAAGGCTGGCCTGCCTATTCCACACATGGAGTGGGCGGAGTGCTTTGCAAGTGGCGAGGCTGTGGTCATTTCGGACGGCGAAAGGCGGCTGCGGCGGAGATGACCTGCAAGGGTCGCACTTGCCAGTGCTCCTGCTGCCGGATGCTAGCTGGCGAAAAAGAACACGGTGTTACGTATGACGTACACCGATGATTTCGGCCGTGTATAGAGAGTATCCTACTTTGCTCTCATCCAGTACACGGTTCTGTAAACAAAGGGTTATATGCAACTATAAACCCATCAAACCGGAGAGGAGGCTGCAGTCTATCTAATGCTTAGAGCATAACCTCCTCTCCGGCTTCTCTTATGGCCTCAATGGCTTTATTTTTTAGCTGCCAACATATAATTTACTTCGTGCATTCATTATGCCAGTGGTAGTTATTTGTATGTTTCCCTTTAGCTGCGAGCTTAAATGGTTAATAAGAAACCCAGTACTATTGTTCAGCTTCATAGCGTTCTCCTCAGTCCATTCAATATCATATCGCTCGTAATAGTCGATGGCCTTTATCATATACACAATATGATGCTTAAAGCTCTCATCGTCCAACACAGGCTCTATATAAGCAACCAGGTTAGGATCTAAAGGAAACAGTTCCTGGTTGATTGTATATCTGGTTTTACCGTCATAGGTAGTAGTTTCAAAGCAAAGATCCTCACGGTCTGTTAATATAAGACAATGAGTATGAGGAAGCACAACTCGCTCAGTAAGGTTCTGTACCGCGATCTCATCTACGTTGAACGCCCCTTTAATGAAGGTTAACTTAGCTTGATACTCCTTCACATATTTCCACCAGCCGACGATGTCTTCCCTCTTGGTATCTGGTGTGACAAACAAATTCTTTTTAAACGACAAGGTTAAAAAATAAGCACGGAACCCAGAATTAAAAGCGTTTTTTAGTTTCTTGCTCTTTTCCGAGGCTTTGAATCTTGCGCAAGTAACACATGATTTTCTTTGCTGGCAGAAGCATCTGGCGTAATTGAGCGAGGGAACCGGCTCAAAACAAAACGTAACTGCCTTAGCCCACGAGGGATCCGCCATTATAAAAATGGGAACATTGTTTTCATAGTATTTGCAGGCAAAACTTAATCCATATTTTGTACCTGGATGGCCGGCGCGCTTGTATTCATATGTGTCGAGAAGTCCTTGTTGCACAGTAGTTAACAGCGCGGCATTTTCCCTTAAATTCTTTGGGTCAGCCCAATTTAAAAACAGATGGTCCACGACACAACTTAATGAAACTAGGTGTGCGTGTCAAGGAAATGGAGATTTTTACACCCGATTTCAAAGTAAACACATTAAAATAAAACTATGAAAGCATATGAGTTGTTAAGCGACAAGACGGCCTGGCTCCAGGGTTGGCCTGCCTCAGACAAAAACGGTAAAAAAGTGCCACCGAACTCAGAAGGAGCCTCACACTTCTGCATGCTGGGAGCAATAGAAAAATGCTACAATGCTGAAGCTGTAGCAATGAAAGCCAGGCTTGCGGAGCATATACTTACAAACAACCTCCTCGCGGAGTTGGACGCCCTCAACGCGTGTCATCTTGAAGTCAAAGTAAAAAACCAAGTGACCATATCAATGTTCAACGATGGAGAGACAACCACGTTTGAATCGGTGCAGTCCCTGCTTAAACAATTAGACATATGAACATATGAAGGTGTTTGAATTATTAAAGAAAGAAGGCAACTGGTGCAAAGACACCTGGGCCAAAGATATTAACGACAAAAGGGTACCAGTTATAGCTGATGAACGAGCAGTTAAGTTCTGCCTTGAGGGAGCAATAGCACGTTGTTACCCAGATGAGAAGAAACGAGATGAGATAGAAAGAAGAGTCTTGGCTGCGATTAAGACTTTTAATGACCCTGACTGGAATGAGCCATTCAGGACCATTGCTATGTTTAATGACAGCAAGCATACAACTTATAAAGAAGTGTATGGTGTAGTCGTAAAACTAGGAATATAAGCATTTAGAGAACCCTGCGGGTTTAAAAGAAAACAGGGTATAATAATATGAGTACGCTGTAACTACGCAGCACGCTCCTAGTTATAACCAACTAGATCAAAAAGGTTACGTACACCCTGCGTCAACGGGTAGAACAAAACGAAAATGATAAATGCACAACAAGGGCCGCGCGTAATGCGCGGACTGGTAAAGATGGAGCTGGTCGGGATAGAAAATAGCCTGAAAGGAAAATATGACTTCACCTTGAAGTCACTTAAAAACGACGATGCCCGGCGGCTGTTGTTGTCGGACATGGGTATGGCTGCATTGGCCGGCCCGGCAAAGCGCGAGAGCTTCTTTCGCCAGCTGCGAGAGCAGATCGGTGAAACAATGAACTGCGGCAGCAACGCCGTAGAATTGCTCCGCCAGATATGGCCTAAAGGAAAGTGGGCCTTGGTTGAGGAGAATCCGGCGGTGGCGGTGCCGTGGTCCGTCCTCACGTCCACATGGTTTGTGCACACTAGGCGCGGGTTTGTAGTTTACCGTGCTGGCTGCGCGCAGCCGATAAAGAGTTATTACGAGCTGGAACACATGTTCAGCTACGACGCCATGGAGATGGCTCCGCATCCAAATAAGAACAAGTCGACGTTTAAAATACTGACCGACTTGTTTGACCAGCCACTCTGTGAGTTTGAAGAGTTCGATGGACAGTATGCGTTACAAGAAGTTAAGTTATAGCTTTGTAACCTATAGCTAAAGATTTAGGAGGGAGGGTTTGTATTTCACGTTTAATCCAAATCGCAAGTGGTTGTTTGCGTTGCGCTGTTTCTCTGTCTAAAGAACCAATGTAATGTGCAATTAATCAATGTGCTGTTGTGGAACCAATACAGCCCTCCCTCCGATCTTAGGCAAGGTAGGACAAGGTATAATAGTTTGAAGTCACAACGGGCTTCACTATTATTTTAGCTATCAATCTTTATGAACAGTGTGGAGTAACTACAGCTACTTACAGCTATGATTGTTTACACTTTGGAGAACCTCAAGCCATATTAAACTGGAATGCAAATACAAATACAAAGGACAAGAATAATTAATGCTGGAAATAGATATATGAGCGGTAACCTTAGGACCAGGTCACCGGAAGGAGCAGCTTGGAGCGACGAACAGCAAAAGGTACTCCTTCCAATGAACTGGGAGGAAGAGAACAACTTAGTCTTTCGTTACAAGCCAGATGATTTAATAAGTCAATGGGAAATGCCGGAGGCCGATGAGCAGCTGCAGCTTACGCATCCTGAGAGGAACGGCAGGTGGTGCTGGTGCTTTGCGTTCTGTGGTGCTGAAGGATGCATGAGAATGCTTATGTTTAGTTCAGCTACTGATTCTCAATTTAGCCCCAAGATTCAAGGTACTTCCTCAATTGAATTCATTGCCAATGCTGAAGGTTTTATTTTATATCCTCATAGAGTTAAGGACATACTTAAATACTTTCATACGACTCATCCATATTATGCAGAGGTGGCGGGAAGAAAAATACAAATTGATTAAATGAAAGTTATACAAACTCAGCTTAAGTATTTAGCCAGGAATTGGGCTTGGTGGGCGCCGTACTCTCTTTGTCCTTCCAACTTTAATAATTATAATGGGACTGACAACTACCCTTTAATCAAACATTTTACCACCTACTATGCTAACTGCTTGTTTGGTCCGGTTGCTTCTGGCTGCAGGTTTAAAGTGCCAGAAGATCGTATTGATACAGGCTTTCTTGAATGGAGCATACATTCATTTGTAATATCAGACACCATAGATAAAGTGTACTGTATAAAGCAGGTATATTTGGTAACTCCTGAATCTTTAAAATTCGGAACTAGCGGACTTCAGATGTTGTTTCCACACAAGTATGAATCCGCCTATGACCTGCCTGAAAGGTTTTTAATTAATATATTAGTACACTTCCAAGAGCTTCATCCAAAGAAAGAAATGGAGAGAATAGAAACAACTGGCGGGCGCAGGAGAATACAAATATGAGCAAGTTGATAGTGAAGAGACTTCGAGCAATTAGCGTGGCAAGTTATCTTAATAGCCACTGGTATAAAACCAAGTCTGTTGAGAACATTGAAATTAACAGGGCAGATATAAATCCTACCGCATATCCAGGGCTTAGAACTTACTATATATATCAACAACAAATATCTGCTCTGTATTCTAACTACGCTCAAGCCCAAGCCCTAGATACATTTGGATATGCCATAGAGAGCTTTGTTGATTCAATGATAGGACTTAGATGGTACATATATACATTTAAAGTTAGTTTAGAGCATAACCCGGGAAGGATAGCTTTTCCGTTCCTACTTGTTAGAGATACTAATGAAAAAAGAAGTATACATTCAAAGCTAAGATTCTTTGCTAGCGCAGGTCAACATCCTAGCTGTAGCGCTATCTATGACAAAGGAATGTTAGAGGCAGTCGTAAATTACTTTAATGAACTGCACCCAGCTTTAGATAAGAACTTTGAGCTAGGAACACAGTATAGAAGGATTCAAATATGAATCATAATACTCGAAGAGTTAGTGTTAAATATAGGATAGGGAAGGGAGTATAGTATATACCTATACCGGTCATCACATTATTGTCGTTAGCATTAAATAAGTTGTTTATAATTATGTTTCAATTTGCACTACTACCATCAGGAATTCTGACCTATAAAGAAGAACAAAATCTGAGCAAGAAGATCCAGTCTAAAAAAGCTTCGAAGAGAACCAAGCGCGCCGCAGTTGAGCAGCTTGTAACTCATAATATAGGCTTCGCCATCTCTGAAGCCCGAAAGGTAAAGCCTGGCGACGAAGACCTCGAACAGGTGCATATCATCGCCCTACATGAAGCGGCGTGGAAGTATAAGCCCAACAAGGGAACTAAGTTTATAAGTTACGCGCGATGGTGGATGAAAGCCAGACGCCACGCCTACTTTTGCAAATTTTCAACCCAAGTCTCAATACCGCTCAATTATAGGGCACTTGTTTCCCCCAACCATGGTCTCCCGTTTCCATCAGAAATCAGTCTCAACGAATTATTCCAAAATCACCACGGCGGCGACACCGAGCGCATTGACCAGTTTAACTTGGATGAGGAGGGAGTAGCTACCTGGAAGACGTGCTGGTGGACGCCCCCGCTTGACGAGGTCGATCGGCCATTAATGATCAGTACTATACATAAGTTGATTCTGGATAAAATATACCAGCTTCCTGAAACTAAGAGGAAAGTAATGCTGACTTACATAGAAGGAGAAGACAACATATCTAAAATTGGACGACAAGTAGGCAAAACCAGAGAACGCTGTCGTCAGATAAAGGCTGAGGTTTTTGCTCAGCTTAGAATAAGCCTTGAACCTCATAGAGACATTATCTCTGAGTTATTGGCATAATTTCAAAATAGAAAGGCCGAAAGGCTTTTCTTTAGCTATTAACCCCCCATTTCAAATATAACTATCCCAGGGTATAATAATAAGACCGCCTGCACACTTCTGTGCGGCGCGCGGTAAAGCCCATAAAACCCAAATAATAAACATATGCCCCAAATGATTGTCGGCCACTCGCCGCCGAGTCAGAATAACACCGCCTCGGCCAAAAAGGCGTGGCCGAAGTTCCGCAAGGACCTACCCACCGAGCCATCCCTAGTCAGGATGATGCCAAACACCTACCTGGCCCATCGCACGGCCAGCAACCAGACGTGGAAGTCACTCCACCCCTTCGTCGGCATATGCATGGACTCACACCGGCACCGCGCAGGCAAAGTGGTGTTCTTCCGAAAGGACGAGTTCAAGGAAGCGGTCATGGCGGGCGACATCAAACCCGGAGTCTTCATCCCTGTCCAGCTGACAGAGGAAAGACCCATGAACGCCGAGGCTACTCGCTACCTCCATGTTTACGAGGCGCGTGGCGAACGGGTATCGCAAGGCAAGACACTCATGTCAGGCTACCTGGACATGGAAATTTACGCGGTCCCCGACGAATACCACGCGTTCAAGATGATGGAGTCAAGCATCTCGAGGGCGAACAGGAAGCTACAGCTGGCTGCAGAGGAGGCACACGCCTGCGCTCTCGAGGATCGGGTCCGTAATATTTACGGCCTCACCTTCGACTGCACCGCGCAGGAGACAATAAACAACCTCGCCGCGCAGCTGTTCAACAGCGAACGCTACGACGACGAGAAGGATGGAGCAATGGTGTTCTCATTTGTCCGCAAGGACGGGGCGCCGCTGGTCAGTGACGACCACAGCATAATAAAGTCGTTTCTCGGATCTCCGCCGGAGGAGCAGTTCGAGTTCCGCGACGATTCGGTATTCGTCGTCCGCCCCAAAAAGGCCACCCCGCAGACTCCAGCTGTGGCTGGTTCCTCCGGTGAAGAGAAAGAAGTAAGCAAGCCTGACAATTACAACCTGTCAGCCAATTCCACCTATATGGTGCAGTAACAGTTTTCCTACACGCTGCCTGACTTAAGACTAATCATCTTTTGTCGGGCGGCTTTTTTTAACTATGAGTTGTTGACTTTATCGTTAGTTTGTCTAAGATAATCGCACATGAAAATAAACGAGTACGCAGTAATACGGCAACAAATATTCCAGGCTTTATCCATAGCAACGAATGCAGCCAAGACTGATGATCAATATTATAAGGATAATCCTGAAGGATTAATTGGATTCTTAACTGAATGCACAATGGCGTCCCTATCAGATGTTTTAATTTTTGAAGAACTTAACTTAAATATAAATGAACAAACAAAAAGCAATAGCGAAATCGTTAGAGATGACAGCCGCAGCGAAGGCCGAGGAAGTGAAGAAGGTGAGCTGGTCTCTTCCCCAGTCATCGATCCCAATGATAGTGTACCTGTCAGGGCCGATGACGGGCCTTCCAAATAACAACAAGGAAGCATTTAATAAGTACGCCGTATACTACAGGTCACAAGGGTTTAATATAAAAAATCCAGCTGACTTTCCAGAGAATAACACCCAGTCTTATAATGATTGGCTGAAGCGTGATATTGAAATACTAATGACAGAATGTAATGCTATAATGATGATGCCAGGATGGGAAGCATCAAATGGCGCAAAAGTTGAGAAACATGTAGCCGAATCATTAGGTTATCCAATATTAGATGCTGGTGAAATAATAGATGGAGCCGTCTATGTTAAACAACCAGAGACAATATGTCAGATAGCAGACAGGCTTACTTCTGAAGATAGACAAAAGGTATATGGTCAGCCATCAGAAGATTTTACTAGGCAAGCCACTATGTTTTCAGCTCTGGGCTATAGATTTGAATCTCCTAATGGAAAACTGCGCAGCTTAGAAGCCAAGGATATACCAATGCTGATGATATCAGCTAAACTATCTAGATTGGCTAATTGTGGATTTAACCATAGAGATTCAATTGTAGATATCGCAGGCTACGCCAAGTGTTTAGATCAGATTAACAGTTCTAAATAACATTGGGCTTCCTAACGGAGGCCTAATGTTTTTTTTTAGCTGGCAGCCAGCTTAGTTTTAAGCTAAGGTATACATATGCAAAAGAAGACTAATCTATCCAAAGGTCTTAACAAGGTAGCTAAAAAACGCCTTAAGACAATTAGACGACACACTTTTGCCGGTAATAATTATCTTATCAAGTTCAAGAAGCCTGGAGATTGGGATTGTGGTGAAGGGAAGAAGGTACCAGTTAATGGCTTATGTGACGAACCTAAAGCAGAGGATAAAGGTATAATTATCGACCCAGGTATTGACGAGATAGATTTCTTAAAGACCTGTATTGACGAAGGTATTCATGCTTGTAACTGGACATTAGACAATGACGCTGTTGGTCATATGAGCGAAGCACTTGGGTCATTTCTCTGGCGCATAGGATTTAGAGTTAATCCTCAACCTCCCCGTGAGGGAAAATAAGCTTATGGAAATACTTAAATGTATCTTTCAAGATAATCCCAGTTTGATTCCTGATAGAGTATAAGTAACAGAATCCAGCTGGTTTTTCAAACTCATCATCTTGCACAACTTCATTAATTATATAAGAAGCTTCTTTCTCTTCAACTTTACCAAGCCCTATTCTTTTGGATGTAAATTTATATCCAAGTTTTTTTAGCTCGTCTGGAGTTATTTTCTTTGAAGCTTTCGCCCCAGCTAGTGTACTAATTATTAGTTCTGCTCCCATTAGTATGCTTTCGTTCCTACATTGTTTTGCTGCATAAGTTGTTGCAGCTGTCTGTTTAACATTGTTTTTTGTAAGGCCATACTTCTGATGTATTCGTCAGTGCCTTTAATTTCGCTCTTTCCAAGCAGTCTGTCAAGCCATCCCGCTTTAGGTTGAGCTAAATAACGTTGTATTAATACATTACGCTGGCTATACGGCATTCCAGCGTGGGACCCGTATCTAATGGCTCTTCCTGTTATCTGTTTTTCTTTTTCTTCGTTAAAATGTGGTTCTAATATTTGTACCAACCTTGTTCCTTTAAGATCCAGACCTTCGGCCCCCGCTGAACTTATAAGTAATGCCTTTAGCTTATTAGCGTTGTACTGCTTAACCATTTCATTTCTTTGCGCCTCTGGAACATCACCACTGAACTCACCATAAGGTATATTATTCTTTGTAAGCAAATCTCTATATGGAGCCAGGCCGCTTTGCAGATAGTTAGAGTAAACAACACCTTTATAACTTGGGTCAACATCCATTTTAGTTTTAAGAAACTTAAACGCAGATTGTATTTTGGTCGCCTCTTCTCTTTTTAGGTTCTTAATAAAGCTACGATCTGTATTTGAAATCTGTCTTGCTCCACCAAGGAACGCTCTCATGGTATCAAGTTCACCTTTACCTGGGGGCAACCCTGCTTTTACTTTCCATCTCATCCACCAAGGAGCCTGCCCCATAATGGTCTTGTAAACATTCATCTGGTTTTCTCCCATAGGAACTTTTACAATTTGCTCCTTTGAAGAAGGGAAGCCTTCAGCTTGCTCATTCTGGTGATAGTCTACATATTTCTTCAATATACTTTTAAGCTTTCCTTGGTTTTTAAGCATTGGAGCTATGCCTGGCTTAACCCCAAACAATCTTTGTAATATTGGTGCTTCTATTTCTTTGTTCTCTACATATTGCTTGTTAAACTCATTTCTATCTTCAGGTAGCATAGTCTTACCTGCAGCAAGATTCACCAATGCCGATATATCACTTGGATGGTTGAACATCGGAGTAGCCGTGAGCAACAATCTTTTCTTTGAATTCATTGCTTTTAACTGTTGGAGCAGCTGAGAGTTCTCATCTCTAGCTCTATGGGCTTCGTCTACTATAAGAAGACTATTGCTTGGATTCTTAAGTTCCCCGCCTCTGGCTAGCATTTGTTGAGATGTTATATTTACATTTCTAGGTACTCCTCCCATCCATTTGTTCATCTCTTTTATATAGTTGCCCTTGAGCGCAGCCGGAACCACAACATTGGTAGGCATTCCAAGAGCGTCATAAGCTCCAACGCTTGATAAAGTTTTGCCTGTTCCAGTTCCATGTGCAACCACCAGTCCAGGTTGTTTTGGATCCAATATTCTATCTATTACCCTTTGTTGGTAATACTTCAAAGGCATTTCGTTTTTTTTAGCTCCCAGCTTTATACTTCCAATGCTCATTCCCTTTGGCTTCATTGTCTTGGAGTAGAAAGTTTTAAGTATTAAATTATCTGCATGGGGAGTGAACAACGCATAACCTATGCTTTCATTGTTATTAATGATTGGAGCGTATAACTTTGTGGATACTAGCTTATTTTTTAGCTTCTGTTCCCTCCATAACGTATTGGCCTTTAAACGCACTACATCAACCTGCCCAGCAGGTAGCTTCAATCTTTCAACTATTCTTCGGTGAGTATGTCCTGCGTGCTTATACACAATAATTTAGATTACTACTGGACTTTTTCATAACGTTATATTAACCTTCAACATCATAATTTGCAATTTTATTTCTTTACGATATACTTAATAGATAATGAGTAAGACCTATCTTAACAAGGGAGTTCTGGTAAACAGCCTACCCGGTATGAAGGCCGACTATGAGTTTGCTTCGCCTAAAGATTTTTTTTCAATGCCGGCTAATCTTATTCCAGGTATTAGTGGCGTTTCTGGCGGTAGAATACTTTTAGGTTCAAAAGCTTCATTACAAGCTATTGCTTTAACCGCTCGTCAGGCTCCACTTGTCCAGAGCGTCAGCCGTAAAGGCACTACGTCATTTGCACACACTGTAGGAAAAGAATTGCTTACAATATTATCTGATACTGCAGGTCAGGTCACTGAGGTAACAAATCATTATATAACAGTTAAAGACGGAGCAGGAGAAGAGCACAAGTATGATATATATCACTTTTACAATTTAGGAAGAAAAAGTTTTCTAACGCATTTAGTAAAAGTAAAAGTTGGAGATAGAGTTAAGAAGGAAGATATACTTGCCACGTCTAACTATACAGATGAACATGGAGTGCTGGCAATGGGGACCAACTTGACTACTGCTGTTATGCCTTATAGGTCAGGTAACTTCGAGGATGCTTTCGTTGTAACTGAATCAGGAGCTAAGAAGCTGGAAGCTGAGCAAATGCTAAAGTATAGAATTGAGAAACGACTTGGTGTAGAAGTAGATAAGCATAAGTACATTTCATTGTTTCCTAACAAATATTATAACAACCAGCTTTCCAAGATTGACGCAGATGGAGTTATTAAAGTGGGAGAGATCTTGCATTATGGTGATCCGGTCCTACTTGCGCTGTCACCTAAATCTTTAAAGTCAGTGGATATACAATTAGGTAAACTATCTAAAGGCTTAAAGAATGCCTTCAACGATAACAGTCAAACTTGGGATTTGAACCATGCTGGAGAAGTTGTTGATGTAAGCAAGTATGGTGCTTTAATTACTGTTAATATCAAAACAGTAAGAGGGCTTGCTGTAGGCGATAAAGTCAGCAACGGCTTCGGAGCAAAAGGAGTAGTAGGAGCAATAATCTCTGATTCACAATCTCCAACTACAGCCGACGGCAAGCCTGTTGATATCATACTCAACTCAATGTCGATTGCTTCTCGTGTTGCTCCAGCTCTGGCTGTAAACATAGGCTTAGGTAAATTAGCTAATAAACTTGGGCACCCTGTTACAATGGCTCAGTTTACTGAAAAACCATCAGTTGCAGAAACGATTAAAGTGCTAAAGAAACATGACATAAGCGAGACAGAAGAGTTATACGACCCAGTGACTGGAAGAAAGTTAACCGCTTTAGTGGGGCCACTATATTATACAAGGTTAACCCACATAGCCGAGGACAAGGAAAGTTATCGTGGACAAGGAGTAGCTTATAACTGGGATATGCAGCCAACCAAGACAGAAGAGGAATCCAGCAAACGTATTGGTAACTTATCAACAGCTGCGTTATTGTCTCACGGAGCTAAGAAAGTTTTGGAAGACATTGCAGTTATCAAGGCTACTAAAAACGACTTATGGTGGAGCAGGTTAAAGCTAGGACTACCTGCTCCTTCTCCTACCGTCCCATTCATTTTTAATAAATTTGTAGCATCGCTGCAAGGAGCCGGCGTAAATGTAACCAAGAAGGGGAACGTGTTTAAGATTCTTCCAGAGACAAACGCAGATATTGAAAAACTGTCGGCTGGACCAATAGCCAATCCTCTTACATTTAAAGTTAAAAATAATAATTTAATTCCAGAGAAAGGTGGGTTGTTTGACCCGACACTGACTGGTGTTATGGGTGATAGGTTTAATCATATAGACTTACATATGAGTCTTCCTAACCCAATATCAGAAGATTATCTTCGTAAACTCCTAGAAGTTACTAAGGTTAAATACATTGATCTAATAACAAGTGGCGAAATTATAACTAAGCTTGCAGCTATAGATATAGATAAAAAAATTGCCGAGTATAAGCAATATCTTAAGACGGGTAAGAAGTCTACAAGAGATGACTCAGTAAAGCTGTTGTCTTTCCTACTTACATTGAAGAACAATAACATCAAGTTAAAAGACTTAATCTTAAACAAGATTCCGGTGCTTCCAGCCGCCTTCAGACCTATAGCAATTCAAGGCGATACCACATTGCCTTCTCCAGTAAACCTTTTGTATAAAGATTTAATGCTTACAAATAACGCATTAAAGGATAGCACTCACATACCTGAACCATTAAAACTAAAGCTAAAATCGGAACTATATCAAACAGTGAAAGCTGTCTATGGGTTGGCCGACCCTATTACAACTAAGCATAAAGAAAAAGGAATCAGAGGATTACTAAGCACAACATTAGGTGTACATGGCGGGTCAGCTAAAGTAACAATGTTCCAGGCTAAGGTAGTTAACAAACCTGTTGATCTTGTTTCCCGGGCTGTTCTTACTCCGGATACAAAGCTTGATTTGGATGAAGCGTCTGTACCTCAGGAAGTCTTATGGAAGACGTTTTCCCCATTCGTAATTCGCCGTCTTGTACAACGAGGAGTCCCTGCCACCCAGGCACTATTATATGTACAAGCTAGAAATCCAATGGCAATTCAAGCTTTGCTAGAGGAGTTAAAAATAAGACCTGGCATTATCTCTCGTGACCCATCACTTCATAAATACAATCTTACTGGTTTTTATCTAAAGCCTAATTCTGACCCAAAAGACAAGACACTTAAACTTAACCCGTTAGTATTCAAGTCTTTATCTGCTGACAATGATGGAGATCAATTAAATATTAATATCCCTGCTTCTGATGAGGCTAGGCAGGAAGTTATGGACAAAATGTTACCAAGCAAAAACTTATTGTCTCCAAAGAACTTCGCTCCAATATACGTACCATCAAATGAGGCGGCCCTAGGTTTATTTGAATCATCAATAAGAGATAATAAAAATACACCGAGGAAATTTGCCACTAAAGACGATGTCCGGCGCGCTTTTGATAAAGGAGAGCTTGACGTAGGTGACCGAGTTGAAATAGGTTAAAGTTAATAAAATTGACTGGGTATCTTACATTGTTTAATATGACTAAAGAAGCATGGGTCTTGCTTACTCCTAAAGCAAAGGAGGAAGTTGTTAAAAGTTGGTTAGATGAGCTAATAGATATAGATAATAATACACACAAACTATCAGCAGTTAAAGAAGCTGGTCGTTTAAGCAAAGTCAAAAAAGATCTTTCTACTTTAATAATTGATGTCGTAACTTGGGAATCAGAAATATGAATATGAATACCATAGGTGAAATTTTAGCCCACACTAGGAGCGTTATTGAAAAGCGTGCCTTCGTACCAAACCCAACCGTGATGGCCCAGCAACAGGCCGGCCAACTATCTCAGCAAGTAATCCAAATGGCTCAGGGTGCTCCTCCTGAAATACAACAGCAGGTTCAGCAAGCCATGCAACAAATTCAACAGATGCCGCCAGAGCAGCAGATGCAGGCGTTACAACAACTTGGACAAGAGCTAAGCCAGGCCAGCGGTCAGGCAAAGCAACAAGGCCAAGACCCAGCCGCACAACAAGGCCAAGGACAACCTCCTGGGGCTGAAGGAGCTCCCGCTGGTGCTCCAGCTCAACAAGGCGGCCCTTCTATTACTGATTTAGAGAATACAACCGTTACTCTAAAACTTAGAGAATTACTAGATCTTACTTCAGGTGGTAAGGCCACGGGCAGTGCCATGAAGGTACAAGAGCATATACATAAATTTCAAAGCAAGCGTCAGCAGCTAGAGCAGCAATCGCAGGTAGACCAGCAAAAAGCAGAACAGCAAGCACAACAGTCGGCAACACAGCAAGATGCGTCAATGGCTGCTAACGGGCCTAACATGATGGGCCAGGGTGGAGTGTATTAATGAGACGTTTAGTCATAACTAAAAGGTTAGATAAGCTTGCTAACTTGCTCTCACAGCTTCAGCCACAAGCACAACAGACTGTACCACAAATGTCTAGGCAAATGCCTGGCGTTATGCAAGGCCAATTACCAGGCTCAAACACGGTTCCAACGAATTCGAAAAACACCGTTGACCCACAGCAGCCAAATTTATTTCTACACCAGCAACAAGATGAAAAAATTGTTGCGCCTGAAATAGCTGGTAATGCTCAAACTACTGGACCTGCCATTGAAAATAAGAAACCATTAAGCCAAGAAGATATGCCTTTCCAGAAATGCATGCCTGACATATATAAAGAACAGCAGCACGATAAAAATGTGTTCGGCAAGCTTGCAAGTGGTGTCACTTATTTCGATTTACTAAATAAGAAAGCTCGATATGGGAAAAATAACCACCGTAGGAAAAGTTTTACTAGAGCTTAATACTCCGCAGGACATTCACCCGTTCTTAGACCAGGCTATTCTTGATAAGAAGAATATTGGTATCTTATTTAATAAACTGGCCACCAAAGGACCAGATGTTTATAAGCACTCAGTAAGCACTCTTTCTCGCCTAGGCTTTGAAGTGGCTACAAGAGTAGGATCAACAGTTGGGCTTCACGACCTTCTTTCTCCAATAGATAAAAAAATGGAGTTTGACAAGATGGACAAGGACCTAGCTAAAATTAAATTAGACAATACTAACTTAGATAAAAGAAAAGAAAAGATAGACGATTATCTTCATGAGATGGGGGCTAGACTAGACAAGGATCTTATCGACGTAGGGGTAGGGAAAAACCAGACCTTGCCAAAATTTATAAGAGCCGGTGCCCGCGGTTCAGCTACACAATATAGACAAACTGTTTTCTCTCCATTTGTAGTCCAAGATTCCAAAGGCAAGCCGATGCGTGACTTTATTATAAGGCATTCATTTTCAGAGGGGCTTTCTCTTCCTGAGTATTTAGCTTCGACATTCGGAGCTAGAGCTGGTGAAACTTCCAAAAAGCTTTCAACGGCTAAGGCGGGATATTTTTCAAAACAACTCTCCCGTGCCTCCATGACTATGGTTATAGAGGAGCATGACTGTGGTACAGATAATGGGCTTGAAGTTTCCATAGAAGATAAAGATTCCGTAGGTTGTTTCCTGGCACATCCAGTTGGAGGTTATAACAAAAACAATGAAGTAACTCCATCAGTACTTGGTATCTTAAAGAATAAAGGCATACTATCTATTATAGTTAGATCTCCTATTACCTGTGTGTCGTCCAGACATTTTCATTCGGGGGCAGTATGCCAGCTATGTGTAGGTAAACGTGAAAGAATCGGGTTAAACCAAATAGGTGAGTATATAGGATTAACTGCCGCATCTACTCTTGGTGAACCATTGTCCCAGGGTCAGTTGTCAGCAAAGCATACCTCAGGATCAGTAGGTAAGAAGAATCTGGCTAGTGGCTTTAGTTTAATCGATCAACTGGCTAATATTCCTAAAGGATTTAAAAACAAAGCTCCCCTTGTAGAAGAAGATGGAGTTGTTACTAATATTCGTGTGGCGCCTCAGGGTGGGCACTATGTAATGGTCAAATCTTAAGACTGGCAATTGTTTTTGTAATTGTTTAATATAAAAATATGCTGTCCGATAACATAAAAGAAGGTTTTGCTAAAAGAGCTCAAGCTGCTGGTATGACACCAGAAGCTGCAGCCAATCTATATAAACAAGCAAACCCTATTTGGCAGGCGATGAAGAACGCAGGTAAGTTTACGGCCAATAACCCTTGGCAGGCCAGTAAGCGTTTATTATATGGAGGTATCGGTACTGGACTGGTTGCTGGTCCTGTGGAAACAATATTAAGAACTGAGCTTCAACAAACACCAGGTACACCAACTGAAATAAAACAACCAACAATTTCAGGTGGGATTCAAGGAGCAGCTCTTAATAGTGTAGGAAATGCGTGGGGAGTAAACCAAGCATTAAACTATACTGGAAAAAATATGGCTGAGGGGTATCTAGGCGCACCAGCTACTACAGATATTGTAAATAAACTTGTTGAAGGCAGCAAGAATGTTAATGAGTTTTCTAAATCACCAGCCGTTGCTGATACCGCAGCTACAGTTAGAAGTGTATCTGGTTTAGCTGATAAAGCTATGAGCAAAGACCCACACCAGCGAGCAGCCTCATTTGAAGGAATAGCTGGATTTTTTAAGAGTATGGTCAGCGGTGGGCTTAAAGGAATGGGTGAGTCAATGGTAAGTAATCCTTATTCCTTACCATTATTGATTGGTAGTGGGACGCTGCCTTTTGTAGCTTATGACTTGCTAACTAAGAAAAAGAGAGAAGAGCGTGCCTTATTAGACAAGGCACTATTGACACACTTACAGCAGCAATCGCAGCTTAAAAAAAAAGCTGATATAACCAAGATTTCTCACCCGTTAAGTAGGTTGTTTACTGCTTTAAAAAAACCTGTAACTGGTGACATGATAGAGAATTTCTTTCATCATACTACTAAGCCGATAACGAACTTCGCGGTCCCCCTTACCTCGACCCAGAAGGCTCAGAACGCCTGGTCTTACTTGCGCGGCAAACCTGTGCCGCCGCCTCTGCACTTTCCTACTCCAGGATCAATGTCTCATGCTGATTTAAAAAAAGTTGTTGATAATCATCCGCTAGGTCAATCTTTATTAAATAACTCTTTTTCTAGAAACTTAGGTAGAACAGGATTAGCTACTAGCACTCTCCTTGGTGGTTATGGCGGCGCGAAGTATTTAAACAACTCTCTGGAAGAGATAAGTAACTTTACTCCAGAGCAAAGGGCCTCCACAGACCCTGGAATGAAGGCGTTGGCAGATACTATCACCGGTGTCGGCCAGGGCGTCGTCGCCCCGCTCAAAGCTTTCGAACTTGCTGTTGTGAAAGATAAGGCCAATAAACTAAACCCAGCTGTACCAGAGGCTGTGTCTTCTGGTTGGGCTGAGACTAAAAATAATTTAACAGAGGCCGGACAAAATTTTGTAGCCTTAACTAAACCAGGTAAAGAGCCAGTAGTAGCACCAAAATCAAACCAGCCTACACCTGACATTAATTGGAAACCTTATGCTGGTGTAGCTGCAGGTATAGGCGTACCATATGCTGTTTATAAGCTTTACCAAATGATGCATGAGAAGAAGTTAAACAAGTTAGACAAGCAAAATAAAGAGCTTAAGGAGCAGTTACTGTAATGGAAAAAGAGTATTACATTCCAGAAGGATTGGATGTTAAGGTTAAGTTAAACCAGCATGTGGAAGCTGGAGATATCCTTTCAGAGGGAGTTATTAACCCTGCTGACGTAGTTAGGTTAAAAGGAGTAGGTGAAGGAAGAGCTTACTTTACTAAGGCAATGAAATCAGCTTTTGAAGACGCCGGCATGGGAGGCATTAACCGTCGTAATTTTGAACTCATAGCTAAGAATACAATTAACCATGTAACTATAACTCATCCTGATGGGCTTAGTGATTTCCTCCCAGGTTCAACTGTTCATTATCAGGCTATTGAGAAAAACTACACTGTAAGACCAGACGCTGTTAAGGCCAGAGTAGACCAAGCATATAACATGTTCCTGGAGCAGCCTGTCTTACATTATACAATTGGTACCAGAATTACTAAAAGTATAATTGAAAACTTAAAGAAGAATAAGATAGACTCTATTACTGTACATAAAGAAAATCCTGGGTTTGCTCCTAAAATGCATCGTTTGCTTGATGTGCCAATGCATGAAGAGGACTGGATGCACCAGCTCTACTCAACTAATTTAGAAAAGAGGCTAGTAAACGCAGTGAATACTGGGATGCAGAGCAGTATTAAAGGACCATCACCCATAGCAGGGCTTGCATATGGTCTCGGATTCGGTGACAATAGAGCTCCTATAAAGAAACAGGCAGACAATTACGAAGCTTTAATTGACATGGTTTCTGATGAAGAACCAGAGGAAGACAAGTTGAGTTTTGAGTAATGAGTCGTATTCTTAAAAAAAGAAAGCAAGTTTATTTCCTAGATAAAGGAACTAAAATTTGTAGTAAATGTAATACAGAAAAGTTAAAGATAAGAACCTCAGCATTAGACAAAGGCTTGATACTTAATCGGTATTAGTTTAATATATATTAATTATGTCAACAGGATTAACTAAGCAGTCTGCCTCGGATAATGAATTCGAACAGTCCTTCTTCTCTCTCAGTTACGATAAACTACAAGGTAAGCTTCACAACTTACTGCCATTCCTTGTTGGGTTTGAAACTGTTAATAAAACAGACGATAATAACAAAGCCATTGGAGTGTTTGGATTTAAGTCAGGTAACGGACAAGTCATTTATGTTCCAGCCTTTTTCATTAATGGCAAAGTTAAAGACATGGACGTGATGTATTCTAGAAATAACAATCAGTTCTATCCTCTAAATGAAGAGTTTGCGGAGTTGTTCTTAAAGGATGATATCACTGGGTTAGGTGATGTAGCTGACTCTAAGAAAGAAGTTATAATGAGGGACAACCCTCCGACTAATTACCGCAATGTATTTTATCCACCAAGGACAGGCAAGACCAGCTATGCCGAAGCCAAAGATAACATGCAAAAAGAAGGACTGGCTATTGATTATATAAATACGTTTGCAGTGCCAGTCACAAACGAAAAGATTAAGCAGACTTCAATTCTTGATTTTATAAAGGGAGCAGAGAATACGTCCAAGGAAGCTTTCTGGCAATTAATGTCCAAGAATGCTGAATATACAGAAGCTCTTCGTAGATTCTACACTGATGATCTTATAGCTGAGGCTTTGACACCTAAGATGGCCGAAGAAAAGGAGCCTGACGTAAAGTTCTATAATACTATTGAAAGTGTTGTCGGCGGAGAACTTCCTTTGGAAAAGAAACAAGATATTATATCAAAAGGGTACGCTATTGTCGACAATCGAGAGGACAAGGATAAAACTAAGTTCGGAAAAATACAAGTTGCAGACAAGTTTAGTAACCCAGCAGAAAGTGGGTTCTATCCTTATGTGACAGAACTTGGAGCTATTAGATATGGCTTAGTACTAGTCAACCCTGAAACATTAATGAAGGGGTTTTCTAATAGAGGCAAGAGCATGGTTGTTTCTCTTGAAGGGGACAACAAAGGTCAGACTTATATAGTAGACAGAGATAAGCTATATGTTAAGGACCAGATCAAGATTGAAGACTACGATAAAGTATATTCAATGTTAGATGATTTGGCTGAGGCTTCGCCTTCATTTAACGATACTTATATACTTGTTAACGAAAAGCTAAACGCTACTGAGCCTTTTAGAATATTGATGAATTTTAAAGACAATGACGGCATACGCAGAGTTCAAGTGGAACCAGAGCGTTATTGCTTTGACCATTCTCCTTGTTGCGAAGGTAATGGCGAAGACAATAAAAAATGGGAGAATGCCAACAAGTACTACGATCGTAAAAAGCCAAGCAAGATTACCCTGGCTATTACTAAAAGAACCGGCAACAAACTGGAAACCAAAGGTAGCATGATTTATGTACCTAAAGGCTATAAGCTATTTAAAATCAAGTTAGATCAACCTTACAGCATGGCAGTTAATCCTATGCTCTCTGAGTCAGAAAGAGATGAAAAAAAGAAGAAGCATACGGAGCAAGAGAATGAGTATAGAGCCAGTAAACCAGGAGCGTTACATAATATTTTACAGCCATTGCACGAGGCAGGATTTCGACCCATTACTCTTAATAACAATGGTAGCGAGTATTTTGTAAATATAGATGCAGCTAAAAAGAAGTATTCAAACCCAATTGAAGCTAAGATAGGCATGGTTATTGACTTCGGATTTGACGAAAAAGACGCAGAGGAACTTGTCGACGAGTTAATACCTGGAGTTCCTATTCATGGTACTATTAAGTTGGCCGTGACCGGACAACAGAACATCCCTCTTGTTGACGAAAGTCCAGGAACTAACTTCCTTGGTCAGCCTGAGTATAACGGTACTCCTTATCAACAACAGGTGACCCCAGATGAGACTGCCCCAGCCGACCCAACTCGTGTAGGTCTTGGTGTAATGCCAGACGTACAAGGGCTAACCCACGAGGTACAAAAAGCAGTGCAACTTGCTTCATCGGGACAGAAGCATATTTTTGATACACAGTCTATTGCTACAATTGCAAAGTACGTAGATCCAATGGCTAAAGTTACTGAGTACATTCCTAACTTTGTTTCTTCACTGGACAATCTAGGTCGTATGTTATTCATGCTGTATTGGGAGACGGACAAGTTCCAAGAGATGTACGGTAAAGATGAATTGCCTGAACTTATTGAACTAATCAAGAGTGTGTTTAAGAATCTGGGTGACCTGGTGATATTCTTAAAGCGTAAGTTTCCAGAACTGTCCATTAATAACAACGAACAGGCAAACGATGTTAAATAATATGGCTAAAAATAACACAGTCCATTCTTTCGAAATGAAAGACAGTAAAGGAAAGTCATTAGGCAGATCGATGACTCCAATTTCTAGTTTTCCAATGAACCCGGCACATATGTCAAAAGATATGTTAAAGGCAATGGAACAAGAAATTACTAATATTCATATAGAGTCTTTAAATAAGAAAGCGAATATGGATATTAATATTCAAAGAGGGTTCTTAAAAAGAGCTGAACAGTTAAGTGTTGATAAACTGGCGGCGCTACGTTTGTTGACAAAATCCGCGTCGCTCATAGCAGGCATCCCCACTCCAGCCCCCGCCGCCGCACAAGCCGCCCCGACACCAGCGCCGTCAGCTATTTTTCCGACGTTACAGCCTAATAACCAAGCGTTTAAGGACTTAACTATTCCAAGAGCTTTAATAGGAGCTGGTATAGGTGGCTTGTCTGGCGGCGCACTAGGCCTTATATCAGGCCATGACGACGACGAAGAAGACGATAACTCGACACGTAATGCTATTCTAGGTGGGCTTGCCGGAGCCGGTATGGGTGGGTTAGTAGGAGGAGGATTTGGAGCCGACAAGTACTTAAAGCAACAGGCACTAATTGGTATAGCTGATACCGTAGCTAGAAGAGATAAGTTTATTGCCTCTGGTGAGAACCGTAACCCGGCAGCATACAACAAACATATTCAGCAATTCAAAGATGTAAGTTTGTGGAACGCTATCATGAACCCAGATAAAGTTAATAAAGTAATGCCTCCATTTAGTAAAGTTACACGAGTAGAGAAATGAAATTAACCCAAGCACCAAAGCTTAAAATAGGTACTCCGTTTCAAAGACCCTCTTGGCGCTATGAAGCGTTGCAGAACCCATTCAAGTATAGCTTGGACAGCCTTTGTACTAAAAAAAGACTTGGAGATAACGCCAGCCCTCTTATTAATGGTGCTGGTTATATGACAAGACTCGTTAAAAGAGGAGTCAGGTTCAATGTTACTTATAAGTTACCTTCTTACTTGGTAACTCTTACTTCTAAACTTCCAAAAAAATATAGTAATAAGCTTCAACAAGTTTGGGACAAAGACTATAAGAAAAGCTACCCTTCTAAGATATACTGTGAGCATAGCGAAACTACTGAGAATTATACTTGCTGGAATTTAAGCAAAGTTAATAAGCTTAATGATGTATTCCTAAAGAGACTTATATTTCATATGTATAATTATAAGTATGACGAAGACATAGATTTCGCTATGCATTTCTGGCTGTCTCCAGAAAACACAGAGATAAGAAAACACATGGGCTGTGCTGCTTTTGCTGGTGTGCCTTCTGAGTTACAGGCTAAGCGCTGGCAGATACCGGTAGGCAAGATTGCAACTATTGTTAATATATTTTTCGACTTTTCTCATTTTCCAAAAGATAGAATGGCTAAATGGGTAATGTTAAAGCAGATGGCCGATATTGGAGAAATAGACTCAAGTGAGTTTTCTTTTTATAGAAAGATATATGATCTTGGAGAACTAGGACATAAAATGCAGTTCGACTTCCATGCTTTGTCTGACGAAGAAAAGAAAAGAGTTACCTTATATCTTGGTGAGACAGGCATCACTAGTGCAATCAATCTTAATTTTGCTGTTAATAATACAAAGGATATTGTAGTCTATAACAAGGTTATGCATGATGTTAATAAACTTAATGTTTATAAACATGAAATAAGGCAGAAAGACGCCATGGCACATCTGATGGAGATGAAGGCGCTTGAGATAGGTAAGGGTCTTAATGTAGGGTCTGAAGATAAGAACTTGGAAGACATAAAACTGATACAAGCACTTATTAAAGACTTGAGTGGAATGGACATTAATCCTAAGTATCCTAGCATTATTGATATACAAGTAACCAAGTAAAAATTATCATTGAAACAACTTTGATTGTCCGTTAATATAAACATTAGTACATCGGAGAAAAATATATGAATACAAACATAAACAACGAAGCATTCGTCCGTGGGTTCAGCAAAGCAGCCTCTGATAATGGCCTGTCACAGGGTCAGATTCTAGATTTGCTCACTGCCCTACAGACCCCAGTTCAGAAGCAGGCTTCCTATGAAGTTCCTGCTGCTGACATGATTGCTCAGCTTCTTGCCAAGAATAGCAGATAATTTTATCTGTTCTTCCTCTGGCACGTAGTTGGCAATTAACTCAATTATATTATGGATGGGCCAAATTTATTACTTAAATACGCAGTAGAGGAAATTCTTCAAAAGATAAACAAGGAGTCGCTGGACCCTCAGGCCGCCGTAACTAAGGTAGCCGAAGAGCGTAAGCTTAATCCTAATTTTATCAAGCGAGCGTCTGAGGTTATCAATGTCGCGCTGACATATAACCATTTTAAGAAACACGCTGCGGCAAAGGATGAAGATTTTCCTATCGTTGACGCACAGAAGGTTGTAGCTGATATCTTCGATAAAAAGGAGAAGACAGCTTCACAACTTAAATCTGAGTGGTTCCCATCTGGACCACAAGATTTACCTAACTTAAATCTGCTACTCACAGAACCTAAGTTTGCTGCTGCCTATGAAAGTATTTTAAAATCATCAGCTCCAACCGAATCAGAAATATCTGAGCAAGGAGTTTATGAGAAGTCTGCCTTGTATATTGATAGGCTTGAAAAGGCCGTAGATGAGCAGAAAATAAAACTATCCTCACTTCAGGATAATTACACAGGACTATTTGCAGGCATTGCGGCCAAGTATGCCAAAGATGAAGCCTATCGTACTTCATTCTCAGAGTTTGAGTCACAGGCTTACGCTATTCATGGTGAGACCGGTGTTGGTTATACTGATTTCATTTACAAGTCAGCCCAGATGTCTGAACCCCGAGGTATCTTAGATTCTAAGTACACGGCGTTCACCCCGTGCGATGAAGTCAAAATGCTTGGTGAGTTCATCAAAGCTAGTGACGACTTTGCCCAGGCCAAGCATGAACTTGTAAGTATTGAAGCACAGTATAAAGAGGCAAAACAAAAGACCTACACTACTTATCATGCCTATGGCAAAGCTAAGCATGGTGGCGTCCCTACCTTTAATGACAGCCTTGATTTTAGTGCTATAGAAGAACTGGCCAAGGAAGCCATGGCTCCTACCAAGAAAGAGATTGTCATTGATGATCCAGTACTTGACAAGGTTAAAGCCAAGATCAAAGGCAAGGCTCGCGCTGAGATAGTAGCTGAAGCAGAAGAAGCTTTAGACTCAGAAGTTGAAAAAAAAAGCTTTGATTTTGTAAGCGACATTGTTTCTAAATATAAATCACCTGAACAAAGAGGTGTCGTAGAAACAGATGAAGACACCCAGGGACGTCAACTAATGCTGGAAAATCTGGCACATACTGATCCAATTCTTTCCCAAGTTCATCCTAAGAAGCTGATTGACTCTTATTCTCAATTGCTAAGATTGGCTCCAGAGTTATCAAAGGAGAAGGAAGTAGTAAGAGCTACTCTTCGTCAAATGTCGGCTTCACAGGCACTAGGTCCATTCGAGGCGCAACAACTAGTAGAAGCCAATACCAAACTTCTAAAGCAGAAAATGCTCAGCACTGGACAGGATGTAAAGGCCTAATATGAAACTACGTGTATTTCAAACCATAGAGAATGATGTGTATGTGCTGACATTCGTCAATGATCCTGAGGCTATTTCAAACCAGGACAGAGACGCAATGCAGAAATTTGGAGAACCAGAAATAGATCTTGGTGGCGCATTTGGGGTTAGCCCAAATAACTATACATTACCAAACGAACTTGTTAAGATTCGCTCAGATTTTCCAATAAGAAAAGAATTTGACTCAAGACAGACTCCGTTTAATACAAACACAGTTACAAAAGTTACAGCTTATAGAGATGCGATAGTAACAAAGTTTACAGACGCTGTTACTGCATTAAGAGCTGAAGCTGACTCATTTACGAAAGAAAGCATTTTCAACGTATAATTTATGCCACTGGACTTTTTAAAATCTCCCGCTGCTCAGTTAGCAGCCAAGGTTCTTGGCGGCGGAGCCATTGGTGCAGGTGTTCTTGGCGGGCTTGGGGAGTTTAACAATAACGATCAAGACCCGGCACGTAGAGCAGCACAGCGCAAAAGAAATCTTTTGCTAGGTGCCGCACTTGGAGGGTTAGGTGGCGGAGCTTTGGCTGGTTATGATAAGCTTGTTAAACCAGAACTTAATAAAACTCCACCGCCAGAGAATCCTTATCTTGGTCATTCGTACTATAATGGAGTGAAGAACTTAGGTGATTTTCCACTAACAGCTGGTGGCGTTGCTGGCGTGGGTGCCGCCGCTCTGCAAAATTCTAGGAATTTGCAAAACGCAAAAATCCCAACTGATAAAGCTAACCTTCTTTATGATGTGCCTAAGAACCCAGGTACTCTTCCTGTAAGTCCTTATGTCCCACATCCACCTCCAGTTCATCCTGGACCTGTTGCTCCAATACCTCCACTTCCTCCTAACGATCCACGCTGGGCGCCAGGCGACCCGTTTAGTGCAAGAGCAAAAGCAGAAGCATTGGAGAAGACTATGCGTGCCCAGACAGTAGCCAACGAGGCGCATGCTAAAGCAGTCGCCGCTCACGCCGCCTCCGAAGCTAAAGGACTTGCGGACCACGGTTCCGCTGCAACTAAAGCCCAGGTAGAGGCCGACGCTGCATATGCTAAACAAGTAGCGGCAGCAGAAGAGGCAGCACTGAAATCTAGAAATTCAGTATTAGGACAGAGTGGATTGAGTGGTGGATCAGAAGGATGGGTTAGAAGGTTTCAAAATATGCAGCAAAATCCTGTGGAAATGCAGGCTTTTGCTGATAAAAATTATGCGCACATTCCCGATCCAAAGGTCAGACTCGCAGAGGCAAAAGCAGAGCTGCTTAAGCGCTTGACCACCGTGGCTGAACATACTCCATCAGCTGGCTTGGTGGAACACGCATTGCATGGGCAGATGGGAAATTTCAGTGGACCATTAATTAGCCGTAGACTAATAACAGACCCACGCCATTTGCTAGGTCATAGTGCAGCTTATTGGAGAGGTAGCCCTAGAGCAAGAATACTGGCCACGGCGGCTGGAGCAGCTGGATTAACCGAAACAGCAGGCCGTGCGCTAAAAACAAACTCCCCACTCGAACGTTGGCACCTGGGTGGAGATAAACTGGACGCATTTCTCGATCACCAGAAGGCTCAAGCACCTACTACATCACCAACATCATCAGATTCTAGGTTTAAAATGGAAATCAAATAATATGCTAAAGTTCACTTCCAATAGTGATTTTAATTTTGACGTTGAGTCTGTAAGTATAATTACAGACAATGGTCAGCTTACTAAGAGAGCATCAGCTAAGGAACTTCTAAACTTTAAGAAGACAGCAGGACAAACCGATCTTCATGTTATTGCTTTAGGTGCTTACGAAGGAACAGGGTATAACCGCAATGGTGACGCCTTCATGGAAAAGGATTGCAAGTCCAACCACAATTATTTTGTAAAGGCTGGCAGAGCTATTCATAGACACCATAAGAACAAACCGTCAGACCCTAAGTTTGGTATTATAAAGGCCTCGGCTTATAATGAGCCAATGAAAAGGATTGAGCTTATTATTGGTCTTGATAATGACAAGTGCTGTGACATTCTAGATGAGCAAGAGAAGCAAGGGCACACCAACTGGTCAATGGCTTCAAAGCAGGCCTATGACATTTGTTCCTGGTGTGATCATAGAGCCAAGACTGATGCTGACCGTTGCGAACATATTCCAGCGAAGCTAGGAGAGCTAAGGGACGATGGCGAGATGTGCGGTATGATCAACCCTGAGCCTAAGTGGTTCGAGCTGTCATATGTAAGACGCCCAGCTGATCGTATTGGTATGTCTCTTAAACTTGCATCTGATAACAATCATAGGATGCAGACTTTAGACTATATTAACCGTTACGGTAATATATATGTACCAGATGATCTGGTTACAATTTCAAAGAAAGCCTCTGACAAGCGTTCATTGCTACATAAGCTATCAGAGATGGAGAAGCATGTTGACGCAGTATCTAAAGGAAGTTTGTCTAGTTCCAAGGACAAGTATTTAAACATGGCTTCAAAGGTTGAGCATGATAACATTCCTCCTGAGGTAATGGCTGAGCTTAGAAAGCATGATCCATCTAAGTTATTAAAGATGCTGGCTGAAAACGGAATTATATTTAGCCCTGAGGATTTCTCAAAGTATGTATTTGACGACAAAGTAGACAAGAAGCAGGTTGATGGAATGAAATCTCATCTGCCTAATTCATTTTCTAAGATGGAAGATGAAGGATGTGAAGACGCAGTTAATAATGAAAGCTACGAGCCTTCATGCAGCGATATTATCCCACCAGAGATAAAGAAGTTAATTTCAGGTCTTATAGATAATCATTCCCTTAGCGGTGATAAGATGCATGGCCGGATCATGCGCATTACTATTATTAAGGGAATGGGGTCTAAGAAAGAAGAAGCAAAAGAACAATCAAAAGAAGCATTTGACCAAGAACTAGCCAACCAATACATTGCTTATAAACTAGCTGCGCTTAATTATCTAAGTGAGAATAACAAGCTGGATGAAGATGTAATGTGGAACGCTATTTTACAAAATAAATAAAAAGCATATGAACAAACAAGCTGATGTAGCAGATTACTTTAGGGCCATGTCTCATAGAGATGCGCTCAAGCAACCATTGCCTCGCCTCCCTAGTCCCAAGAATCGTGGCTACCAATTATACGACAATGCCAGAGGAGTTGCATCAACAGCTCCTACTTATGGTGATAGACTTGACGAGCATAAATATTTATCTGAGGCTGTATCCAAGATTAGAGAGCAATATGACGCAAATGATATAGCTAATGATAATCCTAGAGTAGATGATCGGGACATGACAGCCAGGGTAACAAAACCTAAAGGTAACAAAGGCAGCGCAGTCTCATACACCTTTATGCCAAAGCAGGATAAGGATACAGCTGAAGGATATTATAAAACACAAGATAGATTAATAAAGGAAAGAAGTAAGAAGGCTTCTTACGATGAATTAGTACTAAGAGGGTTTTATAAGAGAGCAGCTGAAGTTAAACAAGCTCAGCAATTACCACTACCAGCACAAGGAGCAATTGGTGGTGCAGGCGCTGGGGCAATGGCCGGTCCATTAGGTACTACACTATTAGCTGCACTTGCCGCTCCAGGTGCAATACTTGGTGGCGGACTTGGCGGAATGTATGGCGCTTATGATGAAGCAGGTAAGGCAGAAAAAGATCGTAACTACATAAGAGGAATTTTAGGTAAAGCAGCTATTGGAGCTGGCATAGGCGTCGGTGTTCCAATATTAGCAGGAGCAGGCCTTGGCGCGTATGCTGCCTCTAGATAATATAACAACTAAAATAACTAATAGTTGCTAAATTTATTGAATGGTGTAGAATTAATACTAACTCGTAAACTAAGAATACCAATATGACAAAAGAATACTTTGACGGTTTTATGCAAGCAGCCAAGAATGCTGGCATCAATGAGAAGCAAGCATTTGAGTTGTTTACTAAAACAGCCAATCATCTTGATGCTGCCGGTCTTCCTCCAGAAGCCGCTGGCCTTCCTCCAGAAGCCGCAGGCGCGCCTCCAGGTGGGGATCCAGGAGCTGGTGGTATTCCTCCCGAGTTAGAACAATTGCTAAGCACACCAGAAGGCGTTCAAATGCTTATGCAACTTGTACAGCAGATTGAACATCAACAAGGTGGACCAGCTGGACATGCCGAAACGGGCATCGAGCCAGGTGGTATGGCTCCAGGTGGAGATCCAGGAGCTGGTGGACCTCCCACATCACCAGAAGATGAAGCCATGATGCAGCAGATGATGGCAGGTCAGGCCAAGCAGGGCTCAGCTGAATATGTAGAAGGTTTTTTAAAGGCAGCTATTGATTATGGTTTCTCAGAAGGTCAAGCTATTGATATTTATAAAGAAGCTATGAAAAACAAGGCTCCTGCCAAGGGTGCTGACAAAAAATCCAGAAAAGATTACGATAACGACGGTAAGGTTGAAACTGGCAAAGAAGAATATTTTGGTAGCAGAAGGGCAAAGTTTAAGCCCTCTGGTAAGAGAATGTAATTTAGGTATTTACAACTTCTAGTAAACCAATTATTATTTAATATATGTTTGAACAAGTATTCTATGGGTTTATGAAAAGAGCTCAGGAGCATAATGTTCCTGAAGGTGAAGCTAGAAGCTTGTTTGACAAAATAGCTGGAGCAAGACAGTATATAGCTTCATTATTAAGTAGGATCAAGGGCATCCCGCAGCAGCCCCCAGCAGTTCATGGAGGATTGGATGGCTTTATCATGCCTCCAAGTAACAGAAACATGATGCTGGGGGCTGGTGCAGTCGGCACCGCGCTCGGCACCGGCTTAGGCCTCAACTACGGCGTCCGCTCTGGCCTGAGCGACGGCCACGAGCTTGGATTAGCAGAAGGTGTATCCCAAGGCATAGACCGTATAATGCCTGCGGCTAACCATCTTTTAGAAGCCAGTAAAGCGCAAAAAGACGAAGGTAACGCTAAAGCACTAAAATATTTATTAGGCGGATCTGCAGCAGGATTAGGTATTGGTGCACTTGCTGGTTCCGCTAACAATAAAAAGGAAAAAGAGAATAAGATTGCTCATTCCAAGTCTGAATTTTATATAGATGGATTTTTAAAGGCTGCCAGAGATAGTGGTATGACAGAAGGTCAGGCTGTTGATGCCTATACTGCTTTGGTGGCTAACGCTAACAATGGCTCTGTTAAAGAGGCCGATGACAATGCGTTAATGCAACTGATCTCTCAAAACCCGCAACTTGCCGGAATGCTACAGGGACAACAACCAGCCCCACAACAAGGAGCTGGCCCGGACATTAGTAGCCTGATACAACAGCTACTAGGTCGCGCTGGAGGGCAAGGTGGACAACCTGGTACTGGAGCAGAAATGTTCAAAGGATCAGTTATGCCACAGCAGGCAATGGGTTAAGATCAGCAGTAAACAATTTAACTAAAATAAGGAAACATATGGCTAAAGTAAACGATTCACAAGGTCAAATCCTAGACAAACTTCAGAGCATGATCATGAAGAAAGCCGAAGAGGCTCGTGCATCAGGCGTTCCAGGTAAAGACACCAACTACCAGTCTGTTAGTAAAGAAACCGATAAGGTAGACAAGGAAACTGCCGGCAGCCCTGAAAAGCACACCCAAGGTTATAAACAAGAAGCCAGCACCGACGGCAGCAAGCCAGTGGCGAGCGAGAAGCCAGCCCTGACAAACGCTCCAGTTCAGCATCCACCAGAGGGAACAAAGTCCGCCGCCGAACTAGGCCGCGAGATTTTAGCTATGATTAATTCTAAGAAAGCTGAAGACGAAGCTGCAGAAAAGGTAGCCAAGGAAACAGAAACGACCAAGGTTACATTTGCTCAGGCTGAAGCCAAGATGGCTGAAGACAAAGCCGCCGCCATCGCTTCAGGTGTCCCAGGCAAAGATACGCATTATACGTCAGTCAGCAAAGGTACTGACCATGTTAATAAGGAACAAGTCGGCAGCCCTGAAAAGCACACCCAAGGTTATAAGCAGCAGCCAGCCAAGGATTGTTGCGAGCCGGCTACCGGCGAAAATGCAGCTCTAACCGATGCTCCTGGACAACATCCTCCCGGCAAGTCCAAGAAGGGTGAAGACGAAGCGTCCCAGTCTCATGCTTACGAAGTAGGCCGCGCTCTTGCAGTTGAAATGCTCAAGCGTGCTTCTACACAAACATCTGATATGCAAAAGGAAGCAGGACGAAGAGACTTCGAGCAATTGATTGCTGAGGCTGCTGCTAAGATTGAGGAAGAGGCACAAGCCGAAAAGGTCGGAGCTGACTTATTCGACGAGATGTATGCTCAGGAGAAGCAGGCTGAATCTGCGGGTTCTGATGCATTCTACGCACTGTTCAAGCAAGCCCAGTATGAGTATACAATCAACAAGCTTGCCACCGAACGTGAAGAGCTAGCTACATATTTGGCTGCAGAGACTTCAAAGAATGAGCAAATCGCCAAGGAGGCGGAACTTAATAAGACAGCAGCAGTGAAGGCTGAAGCTGAACTTAGCAAGAAGGCTGAAGAAGAGAAAGAGAACCAAAAGATGGCGAATATGGTAGCTCTACTTCGTTCAGAAGTAATCAATGGGTTGAAGCATGAGATTCTTCAAGCCAATAGGGAATAAATTAGCTAAAGCTCAGGGCGGATCTCCAAAGATGGAGGGTGAGTCAACCACCGCCCTGAGTAGCTTATCTGAAGAAGATAAGCAAAGTGTAATAGCGTATATAAAAACTTTGATAGATATAGTTAAAGCACATGAAGCCAGATAATAAATTGTTCTTGTATAAGATGGCAGAATTTGCTAATGTAGCTATTAACGAGATTGATCAATTAGAAGAGTCGTTATTAGAGTTTAGAAAACAAGCAGCAGCTGATCAGCTCGTAGAAAGTAAATATGCTGTTTCCTTGGACAAAGCGGCCAAGGCTCTATACGACACAGATTTTTTGACGGATGATATAGAGAAGCGCAGGTTTCTCAAAGAGGCCAAGGCAGATCCGTCATACTTGGCAAAAGTTTTAATAAAAGTGTGCGAAGCGGCGGATGTAGCCCAGATCGGTTACCCGGCTCGTGTAGCTAAAGTTAAAGCAGCAGAAATGGAAGATGATCCAGTCATGAGAAGGGCGTTCGGAACAGGAAGTTCTAACTTTCTCGAAGACGTGGATTAACAACAAAAAGGAATAAAGTTATGATTAACTTCAAAAAAGGCAATGGCTTAACATTGCAGCAATCCGACATCGTCGGTAAGACTGTCGATGGAGAAGCGATTGTGGCCGGCATGGTCTGCCGCGTTCACACAGATGGCACCATCAAAAAGGGCGTTAGTGGTTCTCCACTAGACAATCTAATTGGTCTCGCAGTTAATAACCAGGATGACGGCGACGTTATCGCGGCTGGTAAGCTCGGTCTATTTCTAGTTTCCAACAACGCTGTTGTTGAGACAGATCAGACAGCTCTTACAATTAATCCAAACAATTATCCAATCGGCAAACGCCTCACCGCTGGCACCGACGGATTGTTAAAGGCAGCCGTAGATGGTGACTTTGTCGTTGGTCATGTGACCGGCCAGCGTTCACTCCCTGGTGGTCTGAAGACAGTAAACCAGGATCTTACAAGCGCCGGAGATGCAGCCGGTCCCGCTCATAAGGTTCAGTCATTCACAACCGTGGTTAGCCTCAAGCTAGAAGGTTACCTCTGGAAGACAAGCTAATTTAACCTAAACACTTAACATATAAGGAACTAAAAGATTATGGAAAAAATCGCTAATATCAAAGTGTTCAACGACACATTCGTTGAAATGGTTAAAGCTGGTCAGACTAAGGAAGCCGGCACTTCAGCATCAGGTTTCGTAAGAAACAAACTTCGTGAAGAAAGTTTTGCTGAGAAGATCATCACACCAGTTGACCTTAACAACGACGAGCTCGACAAAGCTGAGAACCCGGAACTTCTAGTAAAATGGAATGACCGCGAGCCAGACCAAGCGCCAGCCGTTACGATTCCTCTAGGTATCGTACCTGATGGTTTGCAATTCTCTGGAACACGTTTCCCAACGTATTTCACACGTATTGTTAGCCCAATGTTCTCTAAGGACATCGACAAGCTTCGTGGTTACGACTACGACATTCGTCAGATCTTGCTTGAGAATTCAACCAAGGACATCGCTACCGAAATCGACACACGTTTCATTGAAAAGTGTGACTCTGTCATGGGTCTTGCAAACGCCGCTAATCCTCTAAACGGGCTAGGACTCCCACAACATGTAACTATCTCTGGTGGTATCACCCGCGATAACCTTGTGAACTCCTTCAAGACAATCCAACGCCTCAAAGTTCCATTCGGTGCTACACAGCCCGATGGTGGAGCGACTAAGGGTGTAATGCTGATGAACAACATCACTGCACAGGAACTCCTGAAGTTCGACCGTAGTGAGGCCGGTGGTGACCTGTCTGAGAAGATGCTTATCAGTGGTCTTCCAGCCGTAACTATCCTTGGTGTAAGAGCTATCTATACGATTAAGTCGGACTTGATTCCTGACAATCGCGTATACTTCTTCTCCAGCGAAGAGTTCTTCGGCAAGTATTACAGACTGCAACCTCTAACTGTATTCATGGAGACGAAGGCGTTCTTCCTACAGTTCTTCCAATACCTCAACATCGGTATGAGCATTGGTAACGTCAAGGGCGTGTGCAAAATTGACTTCGTATAAGCCAATTATCGGTTCAACTAAGACCCCAGGAAGAAATTCTTGGGGTTTTTAGTTTATAGACTGCTTGTATTTTTTACATAGTTTGTTATTATAAATCTATGATCAAAGACTACTTTAGAGCTGATCTAAAATGTTTCCCAGACTAATATGGCTACTACTATAATTACTCCAGACGAAATACGGATCTTCATGATTGATAAGCCAGAGATGAACCCGTTGCTGGCAGGTGTTAGATTTGACGACAAGATGATAGACAGGGCATGTGTTAATGTTATAGATGCCTTTAATACCATGCTACCTCCTAATGGTGCTTCTTATACTGTTGAGAATTTTCCATATCGTTATTTGTTATTAATGGGAGTCACAGGTTATCTGCTTAAGGGAGCAGCTATTAATGAGGCGTCTAACAACTTTACTTATGCCGTAGACGGGGTACAGATAAACGACAAGGATAAAGCACAGATTTTCATTACTATGGGCAAGGAGTTCTGGGATGAGTTTAAACAGACAGCCAAGGATATAAAGATAGCTCAAAACGTAGCCAGTTGTTTTGGTACGACTTATTCAGAATATTCTTATAACCCTCAAAGGTAATGAGTATTAGTCCACAAGATATAGCTACGATTATTATAAAGATCAAGCTACCGGATATTAGACGTTATATTGATGCTAACCCGGATTTTGATTATTTAGGTAGGAACATGATGATGGAAAATTACTTTTCAGAACGGCCCAGTTTAAAGATAATACTGGACAAGTCTAAATTTGATATGACGTCATTAATGATGTTAATGTAATGATAAATCCATTTATATCAGTTACAGTAATACCTGGCTATCATAAAGGGCATGTGGTGCAGTGGGCGGTTAGCCCATCCTTTAAAGACAGCCTTCCTCATAACTTTACAATTCAAATAACTGATGACCCGTTGTTTAAACATATAATCTCTGAGAAATCAGTAGGCGACAATTATTTTGGAGTAGAGGACAGCATGGTAATCCAAACCTTTAACAACGATTTTTTGATAAGGGTAAAGCTGACAACAGGTAGCGCCACTTATTATTCGGATGGTATATATTTGACCGTCTCATTGGCAGATAGAAGCAAGTATCTTTACGCTGCTGAGATAATGCGTAAAGAGTTATTGTTATATTCCAGAGTTGGCTATAAATGTAAAATTCTAAAAGAGAAGGTGTTTGGTCCTACAGATAAGTCACAACTAGACCCAGTATCAGGTGTGCCAATAGCTTTAAATATTGTGGATGGAGGCTCAGGGCTCAGAGGATGGTATTATGCTCCTGCCTTTGAAACATACTTTAGAATAGAAAATTTGACAGAGGAAACAGCTCTAAACCAGATGGGCGACGGAACAAACAACAGCACCACCTTACAGGTTAGCATGCCGGGAGTACCTCTATTGGCAGTAAAAGACTTTGTTGTAACTGCGGATGATAAACGTTATCTTATAGATAAGATTATTTCTAAGTACTACCCTGGAACTAATATAGTAATAAAGCAATCTTGTATATTGAATTTATTGTCAAATACTGATAAGATTTATCAAGTTGAATTGTAATGAGTAAAGTAAATATACCTTATCTTTCTGTAAATGCTCGTGAAGAACTAGAGCATGCTGAAGATAAATATTCACCTGGACTTACCCTTAATGCCTGGTCTGTTCAGAACATAGTATACGAGATTATTTATAACTATGGGTTAGCTAACCCTCCAAATACAGTAGGGTTTGTATTCAATGATCGTATTACAGAGGATAAATTGACTTCTGGAATATACCTGGACATTGCCTATCAATGGGACCCAAAGATTACTCAGAAGCGACCAGCTGTATTTGTACAACGTGGTGACATGGGCTCAGACATAAAGCAATTTGCACAGACTTCTTTTGCCAAGCACAGTGAGTCTGAAACTACCTATAGTACCATAAATAATATGGCTGTTAATGTTAAGGTTATTGCTCCTGAGGTAGGCGCCTGTGAACAACTAGCTGAGTATATAAGACAGCCTTTAATCTACTTTCAACAAGTCATACAAAAAGATTTCGGGTTCAGACAGTTCAGAGTAAAAAGCATGTCAAAGCCTGAAATTTATGTTGAAGCCGGCAACCATTTCGTTGTAGTATTAACTATATCAACAGTATTTGATGAGTTCTGGATGGTAAAAGCAGATCACTTAAAATTAAAATCAGTGAGCCGTACAATATTTGATAGCATTCAGTCTAAACCGTTAACTAACCAGTAATATAGAGATTGCTTTATGAGGCTAAAGCCTCTAAAATAATCATAACAATAGAAAAGGAAAATTTATTATGGCCGATTACGTCTATCCAAGAGTGTTAGTTCAACAAGAATTTGAGCAGGCAGCTGTCTTCTCTAACAGACCGCTTGCAGCGGTAATTGTGGGGCCTCAGCACAAACTTTTTCGTTATACAGAGGCAGCTGAGAAGGCATTGATCGGGCTGGGCAACTATGTGTCTGGCGTCAATACTGCGTATGCTTATCCGGCGAAGCCAGCAAATTCTGTTGTAGACCAAAACTATGTAAAGGTTTATATAGAGGAAGCAGTAGCTAAGTATTTTCCACTTCCTTCTGATGTTATTTCACAAGGTTCGTTCACAAATGCTGCTACAAAAGTGACAGGCTCAACCAATAAGATTCAGACAGGAGCAGCAAGTTTTGATGCCACAGTTTCATTAACACTTGCAACAGCCAACGGTTATTCCCGTTCCGCTCCTCTGTCTAATCGTGACGTGAAAGCTGGCGACGTTGTTGTTATTACCAAGGCCGACGGCACCGACGCACTAACAACCAAGGTCAAGAAATTAGTAGCTACACCAACAACTTATGTAGCCCCAACAGAAATAGGAAATGCGCTCAACTCCGCCGCCACCGCCAACGTACCAGCACTTGTATTTACTGGCACTACTAATGCAGGTGTAGATCAACAGACTCCTACTACAACCGGCCACGTAACATATGTAGGTTATCTTTCAAAGGGTATTGTCAACGATGTTTATACAATTACTTGCACAACTGCAGGTACAGTTACAACTAACGGCACAGCAAGATTTAGTATCTCCTCAGCTAATGGAGCATTCACAACAAAGACTGGTTTAACTTGCACAACAACCACCAGTCCTTCAGGAAGATTAATAGTTGATGACGCCGGTGGTAATAACCTGGCTGTAGTTTTCGACGGCGATCCTAATCTAGCAACAACTGACAAGTGGACATGGACAGTTGCAACAGCGGTATTGACCGGCAACGCCAGCATAACAGATTGCCCGTCGCTTACAGTTTCTGGTACACCTACTGGAACAACCGACATTACTTATATTGTTAAGGTTGAACAAGGCGGAGTGTTCTACACTGGTTCAAACGCTGATGTATGCGCCAAGGTTTCAATAACGTCTAACGATGTAGATTCTTCAGCCAATGTTAATGTTAGACTAAACATAGACTTCAATCTTGGAACTCGTGGTTTGCTAGCAAAATTTGGCGCTGCAGTTTCTAACGGCGGCCTCGTAAAGGGTGACATTTATTATGTTCCTGTAGTCCCCGTTAAAGATGGAAGAGTTAACATTATAGAGCTTCAAGACAATTTGTCATCAGCATTGGCTGCCGAGGGCGATGCCGCCCTACGTTATACTCTGCATCTTTCTGAACCTGTTACTATATTAAACAAAGTTCGTGATGTGGAATCAGGAGTATTAAACTGGGCCACAAGCGCAGATGCCTTGACTGTTAACTCAGCTGCAGTTATCACTAATAACTTAGTTGTCTCAACCGCTGACACAAGACCGCTAGCTAAACTGCCAGTCTTATCAGCCAAAGTATTCGTTCACTATCGTGCCTTGCTTCTCGAAAATACTACAGCAGTTGGAAGCATAGGTTTTGCAACAGATGTTGCAGCGAAACTCGGCACCATTCATCCAGACAACGCTCTGGCTGAAGGTGTGTATGACGCAGCTCTTAACTCTAGTGGTGTACCTGTGTACTTCATTGGTGTTGCTACTGATAATCTTGCAGGTTACAACACAGCACTAGCGGCTATCAAACGTCATGAGGCTAACTATGCTGTGGTTCCTATGACCTTTGATCGCTCCGTGCAAGATGCCGTTATCGCGCACGTAAATGCCTCTAGCGCACCTGGAGTTGGTAAGTGGAAGAAAGCCTGGACCTCAACAGAGGATGTGGCTTCTAAACTTCTTAAGGAGAAGGATGCTTCTGGAGCTAACTTCCTAGCTCATACCGCAGCTGACAAGCTAACAGTAACATTTACAAATACAGGAGCTAATGCGATCAATTTGCTAACAAGTGGAATCAGACCAACTGATACACTATTGGTCAATTTCTTAACTCTTCCGGATGGTACAGTTGGTTATACCGAAGTGGCAATTTCCGAAGTGGTCTCTGAGACTACCTTGGTACTTGCTTCTGCACTGACGTCAGTAATTTCGTCAGGCAGCCCCGTGAAGGCACAAATCAAACGTTATTACACTCTAGACGAGCGTGTTGCTAATCTGGCCCTAGTCGGGTCGGACTTCAACAATCGTCGTGTTAATCCCGTGTTCCCCGACACAGCCAAGACTGGTAGCGTAGTAAAGAACGGTTACTTCGTTGCAGCAGCCCTGGCCGGTGCTCGTTCAGGAACAGTGCCACACCAAGGTCTAACCAATAGCCAACTTCTTGGCTTCGACGACGTTAGCAAGTCTCTAATAACTTATACTGAAGAACAGCTTAACGTCCTCGCCACCGCAGGTTACTGGATAGTTACACAGAACGCTGTAGGCGCAACACCTTACACAAGACATCAATTGACGTCAGACTCTTCTAACTTAAATATGTCTGAAGACTCTATTACTACAAATGTCGACAGCATCAGCTACGGTATCAAGGAAGCAATGGCTCCTTTCATTGGTGTGTATAACATCAATCAGGGAACGCTAGGTTTGATTGGTAAGGCAATTCGTGATGAACTTAACTACAGAATGGTTAACACTGGAACAGCTCGTGCTGGTAATCAACTGCTAGGTTATGAAGTCAAGAAACTAGCACAGAACGCAACCTTTAAGGATAAGGTAGATATTGAAATTCAATTGGAAGTTCCATATCCTGTGAACTTTATAACTGTTAAACTAACCGTCTAATGAGAATAATGGTAGCAGGTGATATTAAGAACCCGGTGCTACTTGATACAGATAAAGCAACGGCTCTGCTGGTAGAAACTGATGACGGTAAACCGGCGATGGTTTTGCAGATGTTACCGAACGGAAATGGTTTTATAAGAATAACAAAAGGCGAAGATAAAAACTTCGATCAAATAGCTAAAGAACTAGGTTTAACATAAAGGAAATATTATGGCACTAAATAATCAAGATGTATTTAAGAGGTTTCCAGTACACACTGCGTCACCTATTACAGCAGATGGTTGTATTATACGATGGGGAAATGCCGGCGACTTCCTCGCTGCCACCAATCTTGCCATCCAACACTCACAGCAAGTAACACGCAGGCGCACGTTAGGTAACATTAACGGTCAGACAACTGCCGTTCTGTTCGCGTCGCAACCTCAGGGAACTATCACCATCGGTCGTTTACTGGCTGAAGGTAGCTCGGCTGGGTTATTCACCAAGCCTGGCTGGAATGCTTGTGACGCTACTGACATTGAAATTGAGTTTGTTAGTGGTTCTCTTGATTGTTCTTTAGCCGGACCATTGTTTACCTGTAAAGGTTGTGTTGTAGAGTCTTATTCTTTACAAGCTGAGTCTGAAGGTCAAACAGTAATGGATAATGTAGTTATTCAGTTCCTCCAGCTTACACATCAAAATAGACGACAAATTAATAGGTCTCATGAGGCTGACCTCGAAGCCGACGCTGCCGCCAACGCTGTTGCTCAAGATCTTGCCGATGACGCTTCTCTCCCTCCTTAAATTAACCAGCTTAGTTGACAGTATTCCTTAATTGTTGTAGGCTACTACAGCGATTAAGGAATTATCATTTATGTCATTCTCAAGAAACATAGCGGGGTCTGAAAGCCCAAGGTTAGCAGCACCAATTAACGATTCTTTCTTCACAGCCATAGTTGTAGACTCTGATCCGGCGACTTATTGTGTTGAGGTCGCACCTTTAACCCAAACAAAGAAAGCTATATTACAGGGTATTCCTATAGCTCAGCAGCTTACTCACATGCTTGGCATGAAGGAAGCCTACTTGCCTCCCATTGGCTCAACAGTGTTATGTTTGGCTGCCAAAGCCAAGTATTGTTATGTGATAGGGGTTATACCTGAAGCAGACTTAGGTGGAGGTGCGGCAGGCCAGCCTCTAAGATCTTCCTTTGGAGGAGGTGACGGCGACAGTGATAAGGCCAACAGTTTAGGCTATGGAGGTAAGAGTTCTTCTAAATTAAATATAATTAATAATAACAGGCCTACAGATGTTGTTGATGGCGAATATGTAAAGTCTAACGAGTTTGGTGTACTGCTAGGGTTATTTCAAAACTTCGCTTGTTTAAAAGCTTCTGAGTTGTCTCAAATACAAACCTACGTCTTAGACGATCTTGTAAGAATAATCAGTCATAATTTCCAACACTATCATTCAATGGGTCAGTTCTCCATCTCACATGATGGACAGAGTCTTAACCTTGAGTGTGGTCTTACCCACGATCCTATAGAGGCAATGGGCAGGCCTGTGGTTCAGTCATCGAACAATTTAAGTGTAATGAGCTTGACTGGTGCGATTGATAAAGACGACAAGGATTCTATTGTAAAGTTAGAAGATGAGAAGTTAAAGGGCATTGAGAGGCTTAAAATCTTCGTTGGCAAGCTAGGAGATCTTGTACGTATAATGTTGGTTAGACCTGACGACCAGGAGCTAAGACTCAACGATGGTAACAACCCTGCAAAGCCTGATACTGGTTTATTCGACTTCCATCTTGATATGGATGGTGGAGCTTATCTTAGAAGTGTAAAAGGAATATTCATAGAGAAGACTAACTGGATAAGAGTTCCACATCGTAAACAAATAGAGGAAGACCCAACAGGAGATGATGCAACTCAACTTACTTATGACAGAAAGAAGTCATTTGAATTTGATAAGGCTTACAATTATAAAGAGCAGCCGTTCCTATATTTTCTTCAGTTGAGAGACTATATGGCCTATATGAACGAGACATATGGGTACAAGAATTTTAAGAAGCATGAGAAGGACTTCTATGTTAATGACAACGTAAGCAATGAGAAGAAGCTTGATTCAATTGTAGAAGTAGACCCATTGTCAGCAACCAAATACGAGAAGAGAACGTCTGGGTTCTATATGATGCCAAACGGCGGCATTATGATGAAGGACGCCTGGGGATCAGCCATAGTGCTTGAGGGTGGCAACATATACTTCCAGGCTGCCAAGGATGAGATACACCAGCCAATGCGTAATTTTATTGCCAAGGTAGGCCAGTTTACCAGCATAGCTTCCAGGAAGGATATTGATTTCTCTTCAACAGAAGGAGGAGCCAGAATCAAGACTGATAAGGTTCAACACTTCTATAGTGAAAACGGCGGTATTATTATTCAAACTGACAACGAGGGAGGTCCTGACTATATACCAGAAGACCAGGCTATAACTGATACTGCTGGCATTGTTATAAAGTCCAAGAGCGGTATTTATTCATATGCTGATCAGTATAACATAAGAGCAATTAGTACATGTACAGTAAGATCAAACGATTTAGTACTTCAAGGAGATGGATCTGCATGGTTTATAAGTGAGAAGGACATGATCATCTTTTCTCCAAGGTCTCTGGCTGTAGGAACCAAGGGTCAGCTTGTGGTCGCCTCTACAGAAGGTCAGGCAGTGTTCTTTGGTGATGGAAGCACTATAATAGGTAAAGAAAAACAAGAGTTTGGTGTATGTCCACTAGGACCAGTCACAGGCAGGCTTACAGACGACAACATCAAAGAGTTTAAGAACTTTGAAAATACAATTGATGGGTTTAGCACTACGACATTTCTGAGTAACTTTAAAGAAGACGAGATTTGGGACAATCTGAAGTTTAGATTTCTTGATTCTTCCAGTTATTCAATTAATACATCGACTGATCCAATACCCAAGACACTTGTACAAATAGAAGAAGAGAATTTTGAATCGTTACACAATTTACAAACTTGGACAGAAAGCCAGATTAATGATACTTACCCATACCCAGGAACAGCCAATGCAGAGATACTTGTTGGTGGTGTGATGAATAACATTGAAGTATTAGAAGGAGAGATGTATAACAAGACAGACAATGAAGAGTTAGGAACTATTGAAACAGCTACTAATATCTTTACAGACTATAAAACACTATAACTATGCAAGAAGAAATTAAAGTAGAAGAAGTTAAAGACACGACAACTCCGCCTCCAATTGTACAGCGAAAGTCCACGGTCACTGAGTCAGAAAAGGAAGAGTTCTTTAAAGCTTTTCTAGCAGAAAAATGTTATCAAGAAAAGGTTGAAATGTTTGCCGGTAAAGCTAGTGTCACTGTTAGAACACTTACAAATAAAGAAAATAGCGATATTCTTAAACAGATATCAATGGATGTAGCGCGTAATAAAGGTAAGAATGATGATTCTTACTTTATAACTATCATGAGCTATAGGCTGGGATTGGCTATAGTAGAACTAAATGGCTTACCATTGAACACTAGCGATGAAAAGGAAGATCTAGCTAATGGTATTTCTTACGTAAGTATAAGATCCAAAGTATTCTCTGAATGGCCAATCTTTAAGCTATCTGCCATACAAGAGGCTTTTAGAACTTTTGAAGCTAAAGTTTTGGAATTGACCATGGAGGTCCAAAACCCAAATTTTTGGAAAGCCGACGCGTAATTTTGCTTCGTGACGGGTTTCTACGTGGTTGGCTTGATTTTAATTATAAAACCCCGCTGTCCAAGTTAAGAGAAGAATATCTTCTACTTGAACTTGAAAGAGAAAAGCTTATTTATATAAATAACTTGAGGGCTACGATGGATGCGTCGATTGCCTCAGGATTAACTCATTCCCCTGAACCAATTAAGATAGCTAATGAAACCTATGATCACATTCTGGGTTTAACGTTGCCTTACATGGTTAAAAAAGATAATATAAATAAAGCTGATAAAGAAAGTTTACAAGACCCTAAGTTTTGGAAGAAGCTTATCGATTTGCGAAAGAAACAAGCAGAATCCAAGAATAAACCATCTAAGTAATGTCTGAGCAGTTTAATAAAAATTCATTGTTTAACACACTAGCCATGTCTGGTGGTGGGTTAGATCTTGGCAACCCATACGCCAACATGGCGATGATGATGGCTCTTGGTCCTCAGATGGCCAACAGACCGGCCCAGGGGTCCGCCCAGAGCGTTATGGATGCCATGCTGCTCCAGCGCAGGACACAGGAGTTCATGCGTATTCAGCAGCTCGCCAACTCTCAAAGCCTGTTCTCTCAAAAGCTAAACTTAGATCCAAACAGCCAGGTTCTAGGATTTGCTAACATGATGTTTGGTGGACCAGACGGAGCGTTCAATAGATTCATGTCCCCTCTAATTGGTGGCAATCCAGTGAAGGCTCAGATGGGTTTATTCGCCAATCTTACTGGTCATACTACTAATCAGTTTTCAAACCTTAGAGGTAGAAACATATCAGTACCGCAGACAACTCAGATGATGGATGACTTGTATAAGGAGTTTTATATACAGCAAGATATTACTCCTGAAGAGAAGACTAGAGCTAGGGGCTATACAAGAAATTTGATGCTTACAGATGGTAAGTTTAAGATGGAAGGAAAGGAGGCTGATCGCTACTTGGCTGACCCCAGCTCATTCTTTCAAGCTAATGGATCAGTTGAGACTTCAAAGTTAAGCAAGATATTTGAAAAGATTGATATCGAGAATAATAAATTAACTGCTTTGCCTGCTGCTGGTAAAGAAAGAACTGATCAAGCAGCTAAAGTTCAGTCAATGAGAGAAGAAGGAAGCCGTGTAGGACAAGCAATCATTGATAGTATTACTGATACTGCATCAAAAGATAAAATGCGCAAACACTTCACTGAAGCAATGTCAGAAGGAGTTGACAAATCCTGGAAATCTTGGAGCAATATGTATAAGGCCGACGCTCAGGGGGTTAGAGAAGTTTTGTCTAAGTACCAGTCATTGATAACTCGTGGACCACAATCTACAGCTATAAATTTTGAAACGACAAGAGGATTTCAAATAGAGGATATTACCAGTGGATTTTCAAGGGCTGCCGATTTAAGACTTTTACCTGGAGGAAGGACAGACAGAGAGGCATTCGATACGTTCATGAAGGAAAATATAGGGACAATGGATGCTGCTAGGAGTTTATTTGGGCATGGTTTGTCAGGTTCAGAGTTAATGGATAAGTTCAGTGGACTGGCTGGCAGATCTTCTATGAGCGCCGGCGCTGGTGAGGCTATGATGAGAGATATTAAATCCACGGCGAGGTCATCTGGTATTGCTACTGAAGATATTCTTGCGCTTATAAATCAAGCGCAACAAGTTGCTTCAACTAATCCACAGTTGGCCGGACTTACAGGAAACATGCCTCAGTTAGTAATGAATTCAGTAAACCAGGCTATGGCCTTGGATGCCGTCATGGGTCCCGCTTACACCAGGCGTAATGGTGGTATGCCTGGCTTAACCAATAGAGCAATAATAGGAAACATGGACAGCATGACAATGCCAGGTACAAAAAATGTAATGGCATTAAAGCATTTCATGGATATAAATAAAAATGAGGAAGGGCAAAAGGTTATATCTGAATATTTGAATGACCCAAATCGAGATGCCTCAGATATTGGGTTTAACCAGTTTAAACAAAGATTGTCAAAGGCCTCCAATACATCAATGGGAGAGCTTGGAAGAATAGGAGAAGACTCAAGGTTGTCAGAGCTAGGGCAGCTAGCTAACCCCGGCATGTTTGACGACTTTGGTGCTAATTCTCTTTTTGATACCATTAAAAGAAGGATGTCATATAACAGAGGCGATATTAAAGGTAAGGATAGACATACTAATTTCTTAGCCCATATTGAGAAAGGGGCAACAATTGAAGAAGCAGCTAGAAAAAGTGATGTAATGTTTATAGGACAGTCTGAAAATTTGGCTATAGATAGGTTTGAGAAAATGGGAGGAGAGGCCTTTATACGTCAGAAGTACAACCCAGCTTTTAAAGCAGTGTATGAAAGCAACCGTGAGATTCAGAAGATTATGTCTGAGTCAGAGAAGGATATGTCTAATAAGTTTGGTATTCTTAATGCTCCTGTAATGCAGGGTATAGTTAATCAATTTCTTTCTGGTAAAGTAGGCAAGGAAGGTGTCTCAAGCATTCTTGATACAATGAGGACCACTAAAGAGTTTGAGCCATTTAGAACTAGTGAGGGGTTTCAGCTGTTAGAAAAACGTATAGATGCGTTTAGTTCATTTAGTGATGGAAGCACTGACCAGGCTTATTCTGATTATTATAAAAAGGCTTATGGCTTAAATATAGACGAAAAATCATTTGGTAATCTGTTCGAACAGTCTAAGTCGTTCGGCACTGGTAAGCAGTTGTTGGAGGCTGCCAGACTAGCCCCATCAAAAAAAGAGCTAAATGAAGCCGCTGCTCTTTTAACCCAATTGAATGGTAGAGGAGCAGATTTAAATGGTGGTATATCTAGAGAAGGATTAAACAAGGGCATAGGTAAAGAGTTTGTTGCTGAGATAACTGATACCGCGGAAAAGGCCAATGACTTAAGATTAAACGTTTCAGGCAAAGCTCAATTTGATGTGTTAATACAAAGGCTAGGAAAACAAAAGGATGCAGAGTCTAAACAGGCAGTTAAAGAGTTGCAAAACTTTGCTGGCACGATCACGAATGGAGGCAAATTTGACATCGCTGCCCAAGCCAGAATTTATTCTGGAGATTTCAGAGGGATGGACGACTATACGAAAAACGAACTGGCGCTTAACCAAAAAGAAGATCTTAATAACTTCAACAGTGTGGCGGGCGGCCAAGTTGAACGGCTGTTAAAGGTTACATCAGCCGGTCAGGCTTCTTTTAGCAGGGTACAAGATGCGTCCCGCGCCGCCAGCGATCAAGCTGAGACTATGGCACAAATGGCTAAGGTTTTAGGAGATTTAGTATTATCATTAAAAGATTTTGGCACTAATATAGTTAAATCTGGTGCGGATATAAGTGGTTCAATAAGACAGGTAGCAGCCCCCTAGATAATATGGCAGCTATATTTTACAACTTGAGTCAAGATAAGGCAGTGTTTAAAGGTGGATTTCCATATTTAACCCCTGTGTCTGTTGACTTTCTTAAAGAAATTATTAATGAAGATTCAATGGTTATTATTACAAATATAGGTATTCATAATAATGACACAATCCAGTTCTTTTTAAGCTTTGATGATTTAATCAGTCATTTATACTTTGGAAAGGGTCTGGGAACAATAACGATAAATGGTATACTGTTTAGTGATTGTAACGGAGCTATCCCTGGCCTGGGTAAAAATGGGCTATACGAGGCTATAAGTACAAAAAGAGGAGAAAAAGTGAAAGTTTCGTGTGCTGGAGGGCCTACCTTCACAGGAGTTATTGCTTCCTTTAATACTACCACCATGGCTGAACCTGACGTAATGACAGAGTTTCAGATTACTATACAAGTGATAGACCAAACTCTTGTACCTGATAAGAAAGAGGAGATTAAAACAATTAAATGTAACAAAGATGCTGACTATGATTACGGAGATGACGAGCCAGGGCCGCTAGGAGGTGGCGGCGATGATTCTGTTGATGACGCTCAGAAGTTTGAGTCTCTAGCTGATGGATTTACATTTAAGTTGTGGCCTTAGTATGATTAACCATTTTAGAACTTTATTAGTTAATCTGCCATATGCTAACTATAATGAGCATATTCCTTATGGCTTTCCTGGGATGGTATATTCAAAGGACCTTCAGAATTTTTACGATATAATCTTTCCAAAGGGTTGCTCTAGAAATTATAAGCTATTTCTTGTATACAACTATCTTAGAATGATAGATGCTGTTAATTTAAACGAGGTACTATACAAACACGACGACAGAATAACTTATAACTTAGATGAAGACATCTCACGCTTTAAAGTACATAGAATAACAAATGTAGTAGGGCCACAGTCTTGTCCTATTACTGTTGTTGGAAAATATAATAATAAGCCTGGTAATGATACATTCTACGATCATTTCTATATAACACAAACTGGAGCGGCTACAATAAAGATATACTCAGCAGTTACTAACACAACTATTAGCAATTCGGTTACTCTTACGTTTAATGCAGGAACCAAACAGAGTCAATTAGTAGCCATTGGTGATACAGGGTTATCCTTCTATATAACAGACGCAACAAACGTTTTTAGCTCTACTAACACAAAAGCCTGGCATTTTATTGCTGAGGCTCCGTATGAGTTCAACTTCGATAAAATTTATAATGATATATCCAGGTATTCAGAAACTGTAAACAACATGTTGGGTCATAAGGTAGAAGAAGGTAATATTAACTTTGAGAATCAATGGTTTCAACATCCTAATAAAATACATAGATTTGTAGGGTTGATTATATCATTTGTATTTAGATGTGAGGGGCCAAGCTTTCTTGTAAAATCTAACTTCATTCCAACCACGACTGGTGGTGGTGATGTTGTTGGTGGTGGCGGCGCTGTTGGTGGTGGTGGTTCTGTATGGCAAGAACTAGACAGAGAATGTGAATACTCACTGACAATACCGACCACCACAACTACTCCGACCACCACAACTACGACAACGCCGACCACGACCACCTCGACGTCCACGACCACCTCGACGACCCAAGGACCCTGTATCGCGGATTGGACACTTGTAAACTTTAGCGGAACGACGTTTAGCAACGGCGACCCTATTCCTGAAGTTACCAACCAGTCAGTGTGGGATTCTACAACAGGGCCCGCATGGTGCTACTACAACAATGACTCTGCGAATGGCACTATTTACGGTAAGCTCTATAATAGGGCTGCTGTAACGGATGCCAGAGGACTAGCCCCTGCTGGGTACCACGTACCCTCTTTAGCAGAATGGGAAACCCTGATCACTTGTTTGGGCGGCTCGGATGCAGGGGATGGGTTTTGGCCTGTGGCTGGTGAGAAGATGAAGACAACGGGCACGAGTTTGTGGAATTCCCCCAATGTTGCTACGAACGAAAGTGGTTTCTCGGTTGTGCCCGCGGGTTGCAGAACTTCTGGGTTTGTGAATCTTAGCCTCAGGGGCAGCTTTTGGGTCTCGGATAGCGACACGGTCATCAACTTTAACCACGCTGCCGCTTACGTCTATATTGGGCCTGACGCTACAACCGTTGGCTATTCAATACGCTTAAAACAAGGTCAGGTACCCACGTCCACGTCCACCACCACCACTACAACTACAACACCGACCACCACCACTACAACTCCGACCACTACAACTACGACCACTACAACTACGACGCCGACCACCACTACGACGACGCCGACTACTACCACAACTACAACAC
>Ga0208966_1000016_pt1 | contig 64675 bp, 75 predicted proteins | sample GreLakmeHU45MSRF_FD_187701 | JGI IMG/M metagenome (GOLD analysis project Ga0208966, IMG submission 187701) | Freshwater lentic microbial communities from great Laurentian Lakes, MI, USA - Great Lakes metaG HU45MSRF (SPAdes) | ecosystem: Environmental > Aquatic > Freshwater > Lake | place: Great...
CATCAGGACCATCAGGACCATCAGGCCCAACAGGTGCAGCAAGCACAGTAGCAGGTCCATCAGGACCATCAGGACCATCAGGCCCAACAGGTGCAGCAAGCACAGTAGCAGGTCCAGCAGGAGCAACTGGCCCATCAGGCCCAGCAGGCCCATCAGGACCATCAGGTCCATCAGGTCCTTCAGGTGCAGCAGGTGGCCCAACAGGCCCTTCAGGACCATCAGGCCCAGCAGGAACTACTGTTGCAAAAAACTTTTCTGTAACTAGTCCATCAGGTGGTTCTTACACAATTGACGGAACTAGCGGTAACCCAGGAATAACTCTTGTTCGTGGTTACACATACTTCTTTACTATAAACGCACCTGGACATCCATTTTGGTTTCAAACAACTAGCGGAGGATACAATTCAGGAAATACATATTCTACAGGTGTTGTAAATGGCGGGGATGATGTTGGATTAATAGAATTCACCGTCCCAGTTGGAGCTCCAAGTACTTTATACTACATATGTCAATACCATTCATCAATGAATGGCACAATTACGGTTATTGGTTAGGGGGAAATAAATGCCAGTTATTGATTTTCCAAATTCTCCAACAGTAAACCAACAGTTTACCGCTGGTGGTAAGATTTGGCAATGGAGCGGCACTACTTGGGATGTAGTTAGATCGGCTGCCGTAGGACCGTCAGGACCAACTGGACCAACTGGATCGGCAGGACCAACTGGACCAACTGGATCTTGGAACGCATCAGAAACAGCCCCAGCAAATCCTACAGAAGGAAATGTTTGGCTTAACACTACAACAGCAAAAACTTATGTTTATTATGATTCTTATTGGGTTGAGTGGTCTTCATCAGCAATTGGAGTGGCAGGCGCAGCGGGACCAACAGGCCCGTCAGGACCAGCAGGTGCAACTGGACCAACAGGTGCAACTGGATCAACACAAAAAATAACAAAAACTGCTGTATCTCTAGGAACAATAGCGGTGGGATCAACATTTACTGAAGTAGTAATAACAGATGTTTGCCAAAGAGGCCTTGTCTCATTGTTTAATATAACTTCTAGCGTTTTTACTAATTTTGATATTGAGGTTCGTTCTGCACCTTCAGGAGCAGGATCACAAATGCTATATGCCGCACAGGTATCTGGGACAAATTATACAATAACTAATCCTTGGTACTATGAGGCGGATTCAGGAAATAGCATGTATATAAGAATAAGAAACTCAACAACAAGCTCTACCTTTACACTCACATCCATGCGTGTCGAGAGATTTGTCTAAAACAAGCATGATATAATGAATAAAAAGGGGTAATAAAAATGGCATACTACACAGGAACGATTAACTCTGCAACACCAGCTGTTGCATACATGGACGCTATTCATCCACAAATGCAAAGTGGGGGATTAACATTTGTTGAAACATATACAAGTGGAACAGATGTTACAAATATTTACAAATCACCAGCAGGCTCAAATTCTTTAGGTATTGATTATTTCATTTTCATAAATAGACCATCTACAACTGGAAAAGTTGCTTGGTCAATCTCAGAGTTATATGATGTTGGAACACATTTAGCTAGTAAATTTGCACCTTACGGACTACCTACCACAGCTAATACAGATTACTCTGTTGCTGGAACATGTCTGCCATCGTCAACTACATCGGGTGCATCGTTAAATAAAACTGGTGGCTCCGCTTTTATACCAGCCAGCACAGCTTATACCTACTACCTAAATGTTAATTTTGAAAGAGTTATATTTGGATTTGCCAACCCACTTGGCGCTCTTGTAACAAATATGATGGGCATGGTTTATGTTGGAATATACGAATCAATGGTTGATTCCATAGCATCACTTCCCACATTGTGCGTAGTGAATTTAGTATGGCACAGGACTTCTGTTGCATCTAGTTATTTAGATTATGCTGCTAACTCTGGTGCTACCACAAGAGATTATGGAGTCACTCCAACAGTTAGCTCAACAACCATTAATGCAGGTTTAGCTTGGCTTGCTTCTACTAGCACTCATTATTCAGGATCAGGCATAACTCAAATTGGTAAACTAGATTACCCATCTTCTAGCGTTAATAATCGTGCATATAACGGTGGGTCAGAAAATGAAACTAGAAAAGTCTGTATCGGTATGCAAAGAGGTTCTTATTGGGGCGGATTTGATGTGTCCAACGCAATGGCAATTGGGGTGCTTAAAGATGTTATCTGGTGCAACAAAGGTTCTGGACTAAGTTCAATTGGCGGCGATACCTTAGCGGTTACAAATTTTGCGGGAACCGTATTGAATTATGTAAAGCCAGGAGCGCCCTATATCCTAACTGGTATATATTGGCTCCCAACACAATAATGACAGCCTATACAACATCAAGTTATGTAAAACAAAATTTCTCATTTAGACCTTCTTGGGGTACCACACTTACTTTATCAATATTAGCGTTTACAACATCAAGTTATGTAAAACAAAACTTTTCATTTAGACCTTCTTGGAGTACCACATTTACTTTAGCAATATTACCATTTTCAACATCAAGTTATGCAACTAATATGCAAAATTCCCGAACATCTACACCTCAAATTCCAAATAAAACAATTTACCCAAGAACACCCTAAGGAGAAAAAATGACATATAAAGCAGGATACGGAGATATCGATAGATCTCCCACAGATGCCCCAACAATGGAGCAGACATTTGATACCTACGAAGAGGCAGCAACATGGCTTGAAGGTGTTACTTCAGCTCTTCCAGCACCAACATATACTGAAGAAGAAATCCCTAATGGCGAAGGGGAACCTACAGTCATAGTACATCAAGAATGCTCATGGAATTCTTGGATTACTAATAATGATCAGTAGTTTATTGATTTAAATTTTAGACGGCAGATGCAGTTATTGCCTCTAGAAATTAGTACTATAATTTGATATAATTGTAGGAAACAAATTTTGTATTAAAAGAAAGGTTGTGATGATAGAGTGCCAGTTATTGATTTTCCGAATTCGCCAACAGTAAACCAACAGTTTACCGCTGGTGGTAAGATTTGGCAATGGAGCGGCACTACTTGGGATGTAGTTGTAATAGCGGTACCCGCAGCATCCTTAACATCTACAGATGTTTCTAGATTAACTGGTGTAACATCTAACATACAGACACAAATAAATACGCTTTCAACAAACCTAGGAAATACTCTAGATGACTATGTTCCAATCGGCGATGTCGGAGTAGCAGACGGAGTAGCATCACTTGATTCATCTGGAAAGATTCCTATCGCACAACTTGGTAACCTTATAGATGGTGCCCCTGGCGCTTTAGATACATTAAATGAATTAGCGGCGGCAATTAATGATGAGGCTTCATATGCAGCAGGAATTACTACCGCTCTTGGATTAAAAGCACCACTTGCTTCTCCTACATTTACTGGAACAGTAACAATTGCAAATGGCTCAGTTCTAGGAACACCAGGATCTGCAACACTTACAAACGCAACGGGACTTCCACTAACAACTGGAATAACTGGAACCCTACCAACAACAAACGGTGGAACAGGATTAACATCATATACAACTGGTGATCTTCTTTACTCATCCGCTTCAAACACCCTTGCTAAACTTGGAGCTGGAAGCAACGGACAAATATTGACATTAGCAGCAGGTCTTCCAACATGGGCGGCAGCACCAATTACACTACCTTCTCAAACAGGAAATTCAGGTAAATACCTAACTACAGATGGAAATAACGCATCTTGGGGTATAATTAGTTTTGACACAACTAGTATTGAAATAGGAACTATAATGGGGGCTTATTAATGGCTACTACAGCAGTAAATTTTTATAGAGGCTCTGCGCCTACATCTAATGGAACGCTATATACTGTTCCATCAGCAAAAACTGCCATACTAACAGATATCGTAATTTCTAATACTAATTCAAGTCAGCAATACGTAACAATTAATATTAATGGGATAGTATTAATTCCAAACGTTCCAATTTCTGGAAACAATATAGTTACTTTTAGTTTTAAGCAGACAATTTCAACGGGACTTATAGTCTCTGGATTTGCCTCATCCGCAGATGTAAAAATTCATATTAGTGGAGTTGAAGTATAATGAGTATTGAACAGTATCCAGCAGCAAACGGAGTCCTAACTAGCCTTATATGGCGTAAGACAGCCACTGGAGGAGAAACCTCTCTATCAGGTTATGATAACGCCACACAGGCGCTCTCATACACACCTGGGCAGGAACAGGTATATTTAAACGGTATCCTTCTAGTAAGAGGATCAGACTATACAGCTACAAATGGTACATCTATTACAGGATTAACAGCATTAGTAGTAGATGACTTTATTCAAATAAATTGTTACAATAATTTTAGCGTAGCTTCAGTTCCAACAGCATCATTAACTGGTACAGTTACAAATGCTCAATTAGCAGGTTCAATTGCAAATGATAAATTAACAAATTCAAGCATTACGATTAACGGTTCTGCCGTTGCATTAGGTGGATCAGTTTCACTTCCTGGAGATATAGAATCAGTAACAGCTAGTACAGGATTAAGCGGTGGCGGAAATACAGGAGCACTAACATTAACTAACACTATGGCAACTGCTATTGATGCTAAAGGTGATTTAGTAGTTGGTACTGGCGCAGATGCTTTCTCTAAACTAACGGTGGGCGCAAACGGAACAGTCCTTACAGCTGCTTCTGGAGAAGCCACAGGATTATCTTGGACTACCCCACCTGCAGGTGGAGCTTATGCAGCAGGTAAAAATAAAATTATCAATGGTGATTTTGGCGTTTGGCAGCGGGGAACATCTTTCGCAATGGCTGGGTCAGGTCTTTACACCTCAGACCGATGGAATGTTGCTTATTCAGGAGCAACAGGTGCAACAGTTTCACAATATGTAATGACTTCAGAAGAACTTAATAATTTTACTTATGGATATTCATTGCCTGGAACCTTAACAGATGCCTCTGGTACTGGTTATCTTTTAGTTCGTCAACCAATAGAAGATGTTAGAACTTTATCAAACCAAACGGCTACAATTTCTTTTTATGCTAAAGGTTCCGCTGCAGGAACTATAGGGATTAGATTAACTCAGGATTTTGGAACTGGTGGTAGTGCTTCAGCAGCGGTTGCAATTACACCGCAAACCCAAGCAATTACAACTACTTGGACAAGATATAGTTTAACTTTTTCTATTCCTTCAATTGCAAGCAAAACTATTGGAACAAACCCAGATAGCAAATTATATGTGAACTTTGATAAAAACATTGGCGCTGGTAATAGTATTGGTTATGGAACAAATCCTAACTTTACTGGAACTTTGTCCATAACTGGCGTGCAACTAGAAGCAGGCTCTGTCGTCACAGCCTTCCAAACTGCAACTGGCACAATCCAAGGTGAGTTAGCCGCTTGTCAGAGGTATTATTACAGAACTAAATCACTAAATGGTGGTTCGCATTTTGGCGTAGGTATGGGTTATGGTTCAACTAACGCTATAATAAATGTTCCTTTCCCTGTTACCATGAGAATAAGACCAACAGCATTAGAACAATCTGGAACTGCTGGTGATTATTCAATGTACTTACCAGGCAGTTCATCTGCACCTTGCAATGCTGTTCCCACGATGACTAATTCATCAAATACTGGTGCTGAAATAAATGCTGCCGTATCATCTGGCTTAAGTGCTGGTGGTGCCACAATTTTCCAAGGATATACAACAAATGCATTTTTAGGATTTGGAGCGGAATTATGAGTAATTTCATAGAACACGGTATAGCTTTTAACGGAGTAAAAATTTTTGCAAAAGTAGATGATGATGGGTTAATTCGTTACACTTGTTTTGAAGAAGACCCAGAGTATCAATTATGGCTTACAAAACAAACTGATTAAGGAGAATAATGAGCAAAGCAAGAGCGATAGCAGATAGTTCTTCAGTTCAACCGACTTCTAATTTAGATGGCGGGACTGTAGAGTCAGTAGATGATAGTAACGTTTATAGTACAATAGATTCTACAGGAAGTTACACATTTGACGGAGGAACAGTATAATGCCAACAGTAATTCAAGTTAAAAGAGGAACAGCCTCTTCTTGGACATCCGCAAACACAGTTTTAGCAGCTGGTGAAATAGGATTTGAAACCGATACAAAAAAGATGAAAGTAGGAGACGGATCAACTTCATGGACCTCTCTTGCCTATACAGGATCTGACGGAGATATAACTGCAGTTACTGCAGGAACAGGAATTTCAGGTGGCGGTACATCAGGAGCCCTAACAGTTACAAATTCTATGGCTACTGCTATAGATGCAAAAGGTGACTTAATAGCTGGTACTGCAGCAGATGCTTTTTCTAAACTAACGGTGGGGGCAAACGGAACAGTCCTCACAGCTGCGTCTGGAGAAGCCACAGGATTATCTTGGGCTGCGCCAGCAGGTGGTGGAAAAGTTTTGCAAGTGGTTCAAGCAACAACTGCAACAAATGTAAGCGTTGCAAGCACAAGTTATACCGATACTGGATTGACTGGCACAATCACACCAACTTTAGCCACATCTAAAATATTGGTTATGGCAACACAAGGTTTTGGTGTTTTTAATAGTCCTGATTCTGGATCTTTTTTTATGGGTTACAAATTGAACAGAAATATTAATGGCGGTTCATTTTCTGTTATTTATACTCCAACTCCAACTAATAATCAATTATGGACCTCTGGAACCGTTGCACAATTAAGGGCAGTAAATAATTTAGTTTATTTAGACAGTCCTGCAACAACAAGTGCAGTGATTTACAAAACAACAGCACAAACAAACTCGACCGCAAATAATCAATCTGTTAATTTTCAAATGGAAAATGTTGCAACCTCAGTTCTAATTATGATGGAGATAGGTGTTTGATGAATAATTATTTAGTCGCAGCAATTCGCAAATTAAAACCAAATTCTGAGTTTTCATTTACAAATAATGATTATTCCACTATTAAATGGGATGCACTAGAAGGTACTGCCCCTACTCAGGCTGAGATTAATACTGCTATTGAGCAGGTAAAGGCAGATGAGATAACTGAGGCAACAACAACTGCAGCCGCTAAAGCAGCACTACTAACACAGTTGGGAATTACAGAAGAGCAGGCTAAATTACTTTTAAGTTAATAGGAGAATAATGACAAGAGCTAGAGATGTAGCAAACGTTCTATCTGCCGCCACATCTTTGGCCACAGATACTGAAACGGCTGCTGCTATAACTTCTGCTATTGCCGCTTTGCCTCCAGGATATGGAAGAGGAAATACTGCTTCTCGTCCCGCTTCTCCAACAGTAGGAGATATTTATGTTAATACACAAACAGGCTTTGTTGAAATTTATGAATCTACAGGATGGTCACAAGTTGGTTCTGCTTCATCAGTAGTAACAGGAGTTGCCGCAACAAACGTCGGAACTTCAAGATCATTTAATAATGGATCGGCTTCAATAGCATTTACTCCAGGAACTTCCCTTGGTAAAACATATACAGTTACATCATCCCCTGGCTCATATACAGCAAGTGGAGCGGTATCACCTATTGTTGTTACTGGCTTACAATCTTCAACACAGTATACATATACCGTAACAGCAACTAATAATTATGGTACATCAGCTGCTTCATCAGCCTCATCAGGCGTAACTGCAACAACTGTGCCAGCAACAATGTCTGCTCCTACAGCAACAAATGTTAGTAGCATTTCTTATGGAGCAAGTCCGCAAGCATCTATTTCTTTTACAGCTCCATCAACAGGAGGATCAAGTATTACAGGGTACACCGTAACTTCTTCTGGAAGCCATACCAATACTGGATCAAGCTCTCCAATAATTGTTACTGGAGGTACAGCAGGAACCGCCTATACCTATAGCATTACTGCTACAAATACAAACGGGACATCAATTGCTTCAGAAAATTCATCTTCTTTAACAGCAATTACTGTTCCACAAGCTCCTACAGTTGGCACCGCAACTTCAACAGGAGAAGGAATTGCAACATTAACTTTTACAGCACCAGCAAACAACGGTGGATCAACTATTACAAGTTACACCGCTACATCATCTCCAGGAAGCATTACCTCTACATTAAATCAGGCGGGATCTGGAACATTTAATATTACTGGATTAACTGAAGTAACTAATTATACATTTACAGTAACAGCAACAAACGCTGGTGGAACATCGGCAGCTAGTTCTGCTAGTAATTCAATTACAACACCTTCTGCTGCTCCTAAAGTTGGCTATGCTACACATGGCGATAACCTTAATATAAGTAGACTTGATATGAAGACTGATATTAGAACAAATTTATCCGCATCAATGTCGCAAGGCGGTAGAGACCCCGCTGGTTTTGCAAACTCAGGAATTTCAGGTGCTGGTTATAGAGCTGGTGGTGGACAAAGTCCTACTACCGCATCAATTGATAAATTAAGTTTTAATAATGAAACTAGGTCTCTTTTAGGCGCAACTTTAACTAGTGCCAGAAGACAACTTGGTGGTTTTGCAAACTCAGGAACTGCTGGATATTCTTGCGGAGGATATGATGGTAGTTATTTAGCTAACGTAAATAAATTAACATTTTCAAATGATTCAAACTCTTCATTAGGAGCTTCAATGAGTAATAATAGATATGGTCCAGGCTCAGGTATGGCTGATTCAGGAGTCAGGGGCTATATTGGCGGAGGAGAGCCAGGTGGCGGTCAGCAAAATACATCTATTTCTGTTGTAACTTTTTCTAACGATACTATTGCCAACCTTGGTCAAAGTTTGGCAGGAACTCAAGGTTCAAACGGAAAACTAAGTTTGACTTCTTTTGCCAATTCAGGAACCGCTGGATATATGAATGCTGGTAGTCCAGGAGGAAGTCGACGAGATATTTTTAAGATTATTTTTTCTACAAATACAGGATCTTTATTAGGAACACAGCTTGCTAATGTTAGAGGAAATTCATCCTCTTTTGCTAACTCAGGAAGTGCTGGGTACATGTGCGGAGCAGACGACATATCTGGCCTTACAATACAAAAATTATTATTTAGTAATGATACCTCATCAAATATTGCAGCAACTCTTTCCGTCGCAGCTAATGATGGTACTGGATTTGCTAACTCAGGGACTTTATAATGAAATCTAATAATTCAGAATTATCTTTAGCTAATATAAATAATATGTATACCCCTGAGGTATTATTAGCAATGGCGGAAATTCAACAAGCAAGATCAAATTATCAAATTGAAAAATTTGTTATTAATCAACACGATACGCCTCAAACTCAATATCAGCAATGTTTAATAGAATTACAAAGTTTATACTATACTATAAAAAAAGTATCTTTAGAGTTAAAAAAGACTGAAATTGAAATAGAAAGATTACGTTCAACTAATGATGAAATTGATGAAATTGATGCACAGATAAAAGAGCTTCAGTCAGAGGAAACAAGACTGGTAGGAGTAGGAGCTTTTAGAGAACTGAAGAAGTTCCTTGAGATATTTGAATCCTTTGATAAAAAATATACTCGTGAAGAAATTGAAGAGGATCAAGCAAACTACTGGAGTAAGAGACTAAATCGTCAATCTGCTCTAGAGGCTATAGGCGGAAGTCCATCTCAATCTGCCCATTTAACTTCTTTATACCAAACTGGAGAAATTTCTATATCAAAAGAAGATGTAAAGATTATTGAAAATACTAAAGTAGGAGAAACTGAATGAGATACTATACTTGGAAATTAAAGTGGGTAGAGAATATTGGAACCGATCCAACATTCACATTAAACAATGGCTCTGTTCGTATAGAACCAATGTTTTCTATTCCTGGAGAAAGCAAAGAAAACGATATTTATTATGCAGTATGTCTAGAGGGCTCGATAAATACTAATGATTTAATTGAGTGGGACGTGCAAGAAACTACCGAAGAAGATGTTTTAATAAAAGCTAGACAGTTAAATATCAATGCTGAAATGATTAGCGGAAGAGTACAATTCCCTGATTTCTAAATGGTTAGAGGAAGATTTAAACTGGCAATAAATAGTTTTATAATAGAATGAGGTATAATTAGATCATGGCAACAGTATTTCCAGCAACTCCAACCGTCAACCAAACATATACAACTGGTGGCGTGACTTGGAAATGGACTGGCGTATTATGGCAACTAGTTGTAAATTCAGCAAACATAGCAGCTCATGCACACTCATATGATGGCGCAGTAGTATCTGCTAATTAAGCGATAAGTTAGGGTATAATATAGAATATGACAACTTCATTTCCAGCCGCTCTAGATGCTTTAAGTAATCCATCTTCAGGAGATCGTTTAAATGCACCATCTCACGCAGCTCAACACGCAAATGCAAATGATGCGATTGAAGCACTGGAATCTGTAGTCGGAATAACAAATTCAGCAAATGTACAATCTCATGAGTATAGAATCTCTGAGGTAAAGACAGAAGTGGGGGATCTAGAAGCTTTAGTACTTGCCAGTTTATAATGCTAGCAATGCTATAATTTTATAGAGGTAAACATGTCACTTAATTTCTCAAATTTAGAAGCAACAATTAATGCTAAGCTTAATTCGCTTACAGCAACAGTAACTGCCGCTTCAGCAGCTGGCGGAGTAATAACATACACAGCAAGTAACGCATACACAGTTGGTCAAACTATTACGATCACTGGACTTTCAACAAGTGCATTTAACTTACAAGGCGTAACAATTGCAACACGATCTGCAACACAGTTTACAGTTAACAACGCAGCAACAGGAACAGCGGTAACTGGAGCAACTGGTTCAGCAACAATAATTGTTGACTCAAAAGAACTTTTAATTCAAATGAAAGCTTTAGAGGCGGCCACACAAAATTTATCTTTAGGAAAAGTAATTTCTGAAGGACTATACCAACAGGGATTAATTCAATCAACAGCAACTACTGCAATAACAACTTATAACTCAACAGTTGCAACAGGAACAGCTTCGATCAACGCATTGCTTGCACAACTTGGCGGAATTAATACTCAGGCGATTATAGATCTTGTAACTCAAAAATTAGCAGATATTAATACCGCTAGCGCTACAGCAATCTCTGCTGTAAATGCGGCGGCATCAACTGCACAAACAAATGCAACTAATGCTATCACAGCAGCTCAGACTACTGCAACTAATGCGGTTACTGCACAACAATCAACTTCCGTATCAGCAGTTAACTCTGCTGGGACATCAGCAACTACAACAGCAACAAATGCAATTACTGCAGCTAAAAATGCGGCGATTGTAGAAGTAAATGCCACAGTTACAGGGTCAGGACTTGCAACAGTTTCAGCCTCTTTAACTGATTTAGACACTAGACTAGATACACTGGAAGCAAACAGTCCACAAGCACTTATTTACGCATTAACAGACTAGAAATAGTTTGACAGATTAGAAAAGGAATGGTAAAATTTAATCATGCCAATTAGCCTAACAAATTACGAAACAGTTCTTCAAGCGAAGCTCAATGCGGTAACTTCTGCAACGACTCCTCAGGACCTATTACTTATTTCAAAATCAGTTCAATCTACAGTAGGAAATATTGTTGTAGCAGATGTTCAGTCTACAGGATCAACTCAGGTAGGTCTAGTTCAGGCAGCAGGAACTTCAGCGATAACCTCAGTTAACTCTGCAGGAACCACAAAGCTAGCAGATCTAACAAACTACTACAACTCAGTAGTAGCAGGAGCGCCAGCCGCTCTAAATACACTAGATGAATTAGCAGCAGCGCTAGGCGACGATCAAAATTTTGCATCTACAGTTACAAATGCTTTAGACGCAAGAGTTTCAAAAGCTATTTTTACAGCTAAAGGTGATATAATTGCTTCATCAGCATCTGCGACCCCACAAAGGGTTGCGATTGGTGCCAACGGAACAGCGTTGGTTGCAGATTCTACACAATCAGCTGGGGTTCGTTGGGGAAGCTTAACTGATCCAGCAACACAAGTATTATCATTAATGGGAGCAATCTAAAAGGAGAAACAAAATGCCACTATCAAAACAATTCGTAGTAACAGGTGCAGTAACAACAGATTATTTAAACTGGAACGGACACGGTAGCTGTATTCAGACTAGAGACGGCGCCGAGTTAATGCTTTTCGCAGGCGGAGAAGCAGGTACCGAAGCTGGTAGAACAATGAAGTTTGATCTTATCGTAAACGGAAAAACGAATGCACCAATTGCTATTCATCAATTCTCCGTACCAGGATCTACTGCTCAGACATTTACAGATAACAGAGCTCAATTTATGCCTCTAGGACAAGATGCAGACGATAACATTTACTTTGTTACATACACAACAGCACAACCTTTGACTACAACTCAAAGAAACTTGAATGTTTATAGAATTTCATGCCCACCACAAGGTTGGCTAAGATGGGCAGATTTAACAGATTCTTATAATTCTGAATTCTCAGAATATAATAATGATGGAGTTACAGCTGGAAACTCAGAGGTAATTAACGTTTCCGAGAACGCTGGAGTTAACCTTTCACTAAGCCCATATCAGATAGTAGCAAATTACTCAGGCTCAGTTTCTCCAAGCCCAATTCATGTTAATGTTAACAGAATTTGTATATCAAATAATATTGGTGCAAGTCGAACAGGATGCTCTGATGTTATGTGGATTAAGGGAGACTACCTATTAGTTTGGGGATACACCGATTTAACAGGTAGTAACGCCGAATACTACATGGTTCACACAATTCAATTAAAGTCACAAATAAATACAGGATACGAAAGATTTTATGCTAGAGGAGAATATGTTGGTTATGTAAATATTCAACAGTATCGAGGAGACTCTTATCACTCTCAGCTAGATGATAATACTCAATTTGGTTTCGGAGAGCCAACAGGTGCCTATATTTGGGGAAATAACTCTCAATCTATGAGCACCGATGCAGGATCTCACGTTAACCTATGGAAGTTTAATTATAATACAATGCGTGTAGAAACCTTTGCTTCTTCAGCAGTAGGAAACTCATCAAATCAGTCAAACCAAGGATACGGAGCTCGTTATGGAAGAGGTCAAGGACACGTAATTGGATATCTAGGAAAATACTCTGGAAACTATTACTTTACTGTTCTAGGACCAGATTCAGATTCAAGTGCTGATACAAATATTAGAGGATACATTATGTTTACTAATGGATCTAACTTTGCTTCCCCTGCTGCATCCCCTACAATTCACGCAGGATGGACAGATAGCGTTCCAGGATACTATGCACGTTGGAGAGCATCTAGCAATACTACCGTAAGCAATGCTGGTTACAGATATATTAGAAAACTTCAAGTTTTCCCAGAAGAGAAAATTCTTCGTTTATGGCAATATGGTGCAGGAGAAAACTCTAATGGAAACAGTTCAGGTTCTGGAGCATGGTACACAGACATAACCTACAACTTTGGAGAGACTACATCACTTACTTTCCCAGCAGTTGGAATAAAGTTTACAGATATAAATTATATGTGGGATCGTGGACAACAGTTTACAACTGGAATTCACAAATATCCAAAAAATAATTTCACAAACATTTACTGGCAGATCTATAGCGGTGATATTAGAACTACATTAGGTTCTGATTCATACCAAGATCGTGGTTACTGGACACAGAGATACAACAGAATTGGTGTATGGACAAAGACTAATGATGATATCACTAGAGCTGCCATAACTCAGGCTGATGTTACTGCAACAGTAATAGCTCCTATAGCTAACACTTTAGGTCAACCAGGTGGAGTTTCATTGAAATTCAAACCTGCTCTAAGAACTATTGCAAGCGGACCTGGAGCAACATATTGGGGTCAGGCAACAAACGTTGCAGGATTTAGAATATCTGCTAATGATGGAACCACTACAACATACTTTAATGGTACAACATTAGGAAGTACTCAAACAACAATCCCATTCTATGGTAGTGGAATCACTGCAAAAGACGTTGAAACCGTTACAGTAGATATTCCTGGTTCAGCATTTACAGCTGGCCTAACCTATACATTTAAGATTGCTTATGTTAACCAAGACGGAGTTGCTTCTTCTTACTCAACAAATCCAATCAAAACAATAGCATTTACTGCAGCGCCAACCGCTTTAGTATCTCCTACTGTTAAAAGAATTGCAAGAGTTGTCACTAACGGAATCGAAGATGCTCACGTAGCAAACATAGACAACAAAGCATTAATTAACAAAATTAATATATCAAATCCAACTGGAACCACTGGAAAATACTCTGTTAAGGTAGGAAACTTTTCTATCCTAGCACCAGTATATGTTCCAAACGGAGCAACTTTACAAATAGATACATCTGCATTAGTTGATGCAGGAGACAAGATATTTGTAACAGGCCCAGTCGGTGGAACAGTTTACATAACAGGAACAGAAGGAGTTTAATAAAAATGATATCACAAAACCATGCTAGTAAAAGCCAAATCCAAGAAATTCTTGGAGAAGATCCTCGTACAGTATTTACTTCAAACGGTTACTTTACAGTACCAGTTGGAGTAAAACAAATATTTCTCGCTATGGCAGGTGGAGGCGGTGGCGGTGGAGTAACTGCTGGTGCTTGGGCATCTGGTGGCGGAGGTGGCGGTGGTGTCGCAATTGGATACTACAAAGTAATTCCAGGTGAAACAATCGACGTTAGAGTTGGCGAAGGTGGCAGAGGAGGAATCCCTTCCGTTTTCGGACTTGACGGAGGAACTACAGTATTTGGTAATGTTATGGCATACGGAGGTCGCGGTGGTGGCCAAGGAAGCAGCACAACTAATGGAGGCCACGGTGGTAACGGAGGCAGAAGTTCAGGATTTTTATTCTTACCTTCAGATATAGTTCTTCCAAAAGGAACTGCTGGAGAACAAAGAAGGCCACAATCAACAACTAATACGACAAATCAACCCAGTCATTACTCAGAGTATCATGAACCACTTCCAGGAATGGATCACAACGGCTCAGCAGGAGCATTTGGTGATTACTCTGGTGGCGGTGGAGCAGCTACACGATATGAAGGTATTGCTCAATGGAATCGTGGAGGTTCAGGCTTAACAGGCGGAGGCTGTGGATCACTACACCCACAAGATGCAAACGGAAGAGATCATGGAGCAGGATGGGGCGGAGCAGGATTACTGCAGGCAGGATGGGAGCCTCATGGCATGATGACTTCAACATACGCTAAATGTAATGGTGGTAATGGAGGAGCAGGTGGCGGTGGCGGAGCAGCAGCTTGCGGTGCTAGCAACTATGCAGGTCAAGGTGGCGACGGCGTCGTCATGATCTGGGGATAGGAGAAAACATGATACTAAAAACAGTTATATCAGGAGACGTAATTTACAAGGTTGCTAATGAGTTTGATATTGAAAATATTGAAATCTACGCAGCAGACGGAGGAGAACTCTTAGAAGAGACTCCAGAACTATTAGCACTATGTGCTGCAGAGCCAGAAACTCCAGCAGACCCAGTAACTACAGTAGAAGAATAAACACATTTAATAAAAAAGGCCAGATTAATTTCTGGCTTTTTTTGTGTCTATATACTTAATTCAATTATTTTGATATAATAAATATTATGAGATTTCATGTAGTAGGTCTTCCGCATACTCAAACCACTAAAGAGTATGTAAATTGTGCTTTTACAGAGAAGGTAAGAAGATTTTGCCTTATGATGAAAGACTTAGGTCATGAAGTATATCTATATGCTGGAGAAGAAAATGAAGCTCCATGCGATGAATTAATTACCTGTATATCTGATCAAGAAAGACTAGATGGACTAGATGGTAAACATTTTACTTCTGCATCCTTTGATATAACACAGCCTTACTGGGATAAATTTTTAAATACCGTAATAAAGGAATTAGGCCCTCGACTTCAACAAAAAGATTTTATATGTTTAATTGGCGGGACATCTCATAAGCCAATTGCAGATGCATTTCCAAATCATATGTCAGTAGAGTTTGGAATAGGATACGGATCTACATTTGCCAAGTATCGTGTTTGGGAATCTTATTCTTGGATGCATGCATCATATGCTTCATATAGAGATCCTGCAAAAATAGATGGATTCTTTTATGACGCAGTTATTCCAGGATATTTTGAGCCAGAGATGTTTCCGTATCAACCAGAGAAAAAAGATTACTATCTCTATATAGGAAGAATGATAGAGCGTAAAGGCATAGACATAGCTTCACAAATGTGCAAAGAAATTGGCGCTAAATTAATTATGGCAGGACCTGGAAATTATATACCAGAATATGGCGAGTATATTGGCCCAGTTGATTCAGATAAAAGAGCAGAACTTATGGGCGGTGCTATTGCAGTTATTGCTCCTACTACTTATGTAGAACCATTTGGAAATATTGTACCAGAGGCACATTTTTGTGGAACCCCGACAATTACTACAGACTGGGGAGCATTTGTAGAAACTAATATAAACGGGGTTACTGGATATAGATGCAGAACTTTAGATGAATTTTGTAAAGCAGCGGAAGATGTTAAAAAATTAAACCCTAAAGCTATACACGACTTTGCTATGGCAACCTACTCAGTAGATGTAATAAAGTATAAGTATGACAAGTATTTTAAAGGTCTTTTAACCCTATGGGATAAAGGATGGTACACAAGATTATAAGGCTAATAGTGGTACAATATAAAAATGCCAAACACAGGTAAAGGGTTTAGCTACCCAAATTATTCAGATACTCCAGACGTCCCAAGAGACCTGCAGGATTTAGCTAACGACATTGATGCTTACTTAACTGCAAACCCAGGACCGTCAGGACCGTCAGGCCCATCAGGACCATCAGGTCCATCAGGTCCAACTGGTGCTACAGGAACTAACGGAACAAATGGTGCTTCAGGTCCATCAGGCCCATCAGGACCATCAGGACCACAGGGAACGGCTGTAACAATTCTTGGAACATATTCTTCATTAGGTGATCTTCAAACTGCAGTTCCAACAGGCTCTGCTGGAAACGGATATTTAATTGGCGGAAGTCTTTATGTATGGAGCACAACAACTTCAGCTTGGGTAAATGTAGGAAACATTCAAGGACCAACTGGAGCTACGGGCCCTACAGGCCCTACAGGGGCTACAGGAGCTTCTGGAGCAAATTCTGTAGTTGCAGGACCATCTGGTCCATCAGGTCCTTCAGGACCGTCAGGACCCTCTGGGGCCGCAGGCATACAAGGAATTCAAGGTTTATCAGGACCTACTGGAGCAGGATTATCAGGAGCGTCAGGACCCGTAGGCCCAACAGGTGCAAGTGGTCCAACAGGATCTCCTGGAGGAACTACTCTTACAATAACAGCAGCAGGCGGAATTTATATAATTGATGGAGTAAACAATCCAGCTCTTAATTTTATCAGAGGCAATAGATACATATTAAATATTAATGCTTCAGGTCATCCATTTTATTTTCAAACATCAGGTACATCTTACAGCGCAGGAGATGTTTATTCTACTGGAGTAACCTTGCTTTCTGGAACACGGGATATTGGAACAATAGTATTTGAAGTTCCTTATTCTGCACCAAGTACTCTTACCTACGTTTGCCAGGCTCACGCAAATATGGGTAACTCTGTTAACATATCTAACTTCGGTCCATCAGGACCGCAAGGACCATCAGGTCCATCAGGACCAGCAGGTCCTTCAGGAGCAACAGGTGCTTCAGGAACTGCAGGTGTTGCAGTAGCATATTCAAACGGAACAGACACTGCAAACTTAAATAAAATATTTTATAATACTACAGGAACCCCACCTTCAGGTACTGCAGCTGGCGATATTTATATTTATTACTAGGAGTTTAAATGGGTATAAAACTATATAATAGCTCCACTTGGAATACACAAAAATCATTAAAACTGTATGCAAGTTCTTTATGGAATACTGCTAAACAGGGTTGGGTATACAATGGATCAGCATGGAACTTAATGTATCCAGAGTATCCATTAAATACTGCTGCTCCCACAGTTAGCGGTGGGACCTCTGTAGGAGATACACTAACTACTACAAATGGAACTTGGACCTCAACAGATGCATTTAATCCAGTTTCTTATTCATATCAATGGAAACGTGGAGTTACAAATGTTGGATCTAATCAAAATACATATGTAACAGTTTCTGGAGATGCTGGATCTAGTATTACTTGTCAAGTCTCTGCTATTAATCAAAGAGGATCTACACCAGTAACATCAAGTAACAGCATAACCGTAGGGCTTGCGGCACCAACAGGATTATCTTTATCAGACAGTACTTTGACCCCTGGATCTACCTCTGTTTCTGCAAGTGGAGGATATAGATCATGGACAGCTTCATGGGGCGCAGCTTCAAATGCTACTCAGTATTATATATCACAGTCACCAGCAAACGTTGGAGATCAGACATATGTATATTTAACTTCAGGATTTAGTAGTAATGGTTTAAACACTTACGGTGGAACTATTACAATTATGGTTTGGTCAATAAATAATAATGGAAGAGTAAATATTAGTTGGAATGCGGTTGCTGGAGCTACATCATATAATGTTGCCTGGACTGGCGACGTATCTGGAAGTACAACAACATCGTCTACCTCAACTCAAATCACAATAAATGTACCATTTGGAAATACTAGAGCGATTACTATTTCCGTAGCTGGAGTTGTCGGCGGAGCGGCTGGAAGCTCAGTAAGTTCTGGAATAAGCGTTCCAAGCAAATATGTCACAAGTGCTGGAAACTGCTTTGTATCGGTATAATAGAATATGATAAACTATATAATGATAAGCGATTTTGAAAAAACTAACATTAGGACATCAGCAATTGCTGGCCTAGAGTACACCTTGAACGATTTGAATTTAATGTTAGATCAAGAAACAAATGAGTTAAATGTAGTAGAACTAGAGAAGTTAATAAATGATAAGATATTACAAATAGATGCAGTTAGGTCTATTGTATAAATAGAAATGGGAGAAAAATGCCAACATATACACAGTTAACAGATGACGAAAAAGCAGCGATTAAACAAGCTTCTATTAGATCACTAGAATACCAGATGTATGCTTTAGAGGTTGAAGTTATAGTAGAGAATGCTAAGTCTGCACCCGATGCAGAAAGATTGTCTAATTTACAATCATCAATTTCTGAAAGACAAACTCAAATAGCAGCGCTGTAAAGTGTCATACAAATATAAAGTATTATCAGATTACCCGCTTGCTTTTTGGCCAGCGGAATCTGTTGTTAGCGGCGGAATTTTAACTTTTCAACAACTTTTATCTAACTATGCAAACTATACAGCAACCCTGAATGGGTTTGATAATTATGCCGAATTAAGCGGAGCTACCATTGCAGATATCTCTGGATCTCAAAATAACGGGATATACCTTGGAACAATCTACTCTGGATTCTTACCATTAGTTTCTGGTTTTTCTCAATCTAGAAAATTATCTGGAGTATCAACAATTATCTATCCAGTATTAAATGATTACTCAGGAACTAATCCAAGCGCAGGATTTGCAAACTTAAATTCTTATGATAACGATTTTAGCATAGAATGCTGGGTCAATATAAATACAACTTCTACTTCTTTGATTCCAATAGTTGGAGACTCAACCAATGATATTGGGCTGTTCTATGATAAAGGTAACATTGTATTTAAACTAGATACTCAACAGATTTCCTGGACTATTCCTTACAAAAGAAAGTCAATGCACATAGTCGCTACCTACACTGGCCAAAATGCCTACTTGTTTATAGACGGAGAATTACAGGCGGAAAAATCTTTATCGGGAAATGTCTTTACGAATACAGAAGTAGTTTTAGCCTCAGGACCAGTAAACACTTCACAAGACTACATGCTCATAAACTGCGTTGCTTTATATAGATATGCTCTGTCAGCAGAAAACATTCAATCTCACTACGACTTAGGACATTCAATAGACTCTTCTGAAATTGTATATCCAGACTCAGGTCAGTTATTTGAAGCATTTGATGATGCTATAACAACAAAATATTCTTATTCATACCCAGCAGATAAGTCCTGGGAAAACTTTTTAAGCAATGACTTATTCTACGATACTGACGATTTTTCTATAAAGATTGCTCAAGGATCAGGCGTATCAAAAACAGTAACAATAAATGACTTTTTTACAATACCAACTGGACCAGAAATGGATTCATCAAGAATTGAGTGGGACGGAGACAACGGAGTATCAGTCCTAACCAGTATAGACGGAACAAACTACGTATCTTGTATCAATGGGCAGCCAGTTCCTCAATATTCTCTATCTTCTTTTAGCACATCCAGAAATCTTTATATCAGAATCGTTATGACCACTACAGACAATAGCAAGTACTTGCCAAAACTTTCTGGCCTATCAATAAGCTTCTATAATAATCAAAGATTCTATTCAAACAACTCTTCTTCTTATATCTCAACATTAGAAGGAGTTAGCGGAGTTTCTGTAAAAGACATTGGGCTAAGCAATAATACATATGAGATTCTCTCTAGAGATGCTAGAAATGGAGTCTCCGTAAAAGCAGGATCTGGGTTTAAGTTAAGCACCACCATGCTTGTTAAAACTTTAGAGTTTTTTTATACCCCATCTACATTAGGCAATGGAGGAATAGTTAACTCAGCAGCGGGATCAGGATATTCTGCCTCTAACCTATCTTGGTCATCAAACGTTATAGCCAAAACCAATATAAGCAAGATCTATGTAAATGGAGTAGATAAAAGCACAGAGACGGATATCAATAACTTATTCACCAAAGATCACCTTTACCATGTAGTAATTACCTTTACTAGCCCAATATCTGGAGATATTAAGATAAACCATTCTTCAGTGGGAGCAATTGAGGCTCTTTATCAGAATATAGCCATATACGATTATGAGTTTACGCTCAATAAATCCATAGAGCACCTATCCCTATATAAGGGAACATCCCCTCAGGTAGTATCTAATTCGTTAGCCTCTATGACAGAAAACTCGTTTAACTACTATAATTATGACTGGACTGTGGTAGAAAGTATATAATTGTGTCACAGCCCGTGACAAAAAGCTGGACTTAAACAGGAAATAATGGTAAAATAAAATACTATGGATATTAAGAACATTAAAAAAGAAGTTATAGAAGATTCAGTTTTAGGCATATATGTTTGGGAAATGCCAGATGGCAGATGGATTGGAGACGATGATGGTAACTTTCTTTCGGTCACGTCCAAAAAAGGAAATAGATCCAGAATCGATGCTTTGGCTCGTGAGGTTAGCTCGTACGGTATTTACGAGGGACAGCCTAAATTTCTTTCGGCCAGACGAAAAATTAATGACGAAGAATTCGCAGAACAAGAACAAAGACTTAAGTGGGGACTAGTTCCAGATCCTTTGGATATTGGAAGCTATAAAGATGAAATGAAGTCTTTAAAAAGAGAGAGTGGTAAATAATGGAACACGTAGAAGAAGATAATACATTTAATAACGAAGTCTCTATATCAAACTCCTCTGATCTTTTTAACTTTAGCCAGCCAGTAGTAATACAAACAGATCCATTCAAAGTAGAGGGTGAAGACTTAAAAAAGATTAGTGGCCTAGGCGCAGCTTTTAAACGTAAAGTTTCTAGAGATTTTCAAAAAAGACTTTCTGGAATAGACGGAACTGCAACACAACAAAACTTACTACAACAGGCTGTAACTGGATACGCATTATTTGACCTTGTTGAGCCAACATATAATTTAGAATACCTTTCAACAATTTATGAAATATCTCCATACAACTACGCAGCGATTAATGCTAAGGTTGCAAATATCGTAGGACTAGGTTATTCATTTGTAGAAAGCAGAAAAGCAATAGAGGCTTTAGACAACATTTCAGACGAGACACAACTAAACCGTGCACGAAGAAAAATGGATAGAATAAGACAACAGCTAGAGATTTGGCTAGAAGACGTAAATGAGGAAGAGACTTTTGTAGAGACCTTAGTAAAGGTATACACAGATCTAGAAGCATCAGGAAATGGCTTCCTAGAAATCGGTAGAACAACAAGCGGAAACATTGGATATATTGGACATATCCCATCAAAGACAATGAGAGTCCGTAGACTAAGAGACGGCTTTATTCAATTGCTTTACGGAAAGGCTGTATTCTTTAGAAACTTCGGAGATCAAGAAACAGAGAATCCAATTGCTGGAGATGCAGATCGTCCAAACGAAATTATTCATTTTAAGAAGTACACCCCTATGAACAACTATTATGGAATCCCAGATATTGTTGCTTCTCAAAATGCGATGGCAGGAAACGAGTTTGCAGGAAAGTATAACCTAGACTACTTTGAAAACAAGGCTGTCCCAAGATATATTATTACAGTTAAGGGAGCAAAGCTATCTCCTGAGTCAGAGCGAAAGTTACTTGAATTTTTTCAGGTAGGTTTAAAGGGAAAGAATCATAGATCTCTTTATGTTCCTCTACCACCAGATTCTTCTGATTCAAAGGTAGAGTTTAAGATGGAGCCAGTTGAAGCAAACATTCAAGACTCTTCTTTCAACACTTACAGAAAATCAAATCGTGATGAAATTCTTTTATCTCACAGAGTTCCAATAAATAAAATTGGAGTTCCAGAAGGAGTAAGCCTATCCTCAGCCAGAGATGCAGACAAGATGTTTAAAGAGCAGGTCTGTAGACCAGCACAGGACATTTTGGAAAAGAAATTAAATAGAATAATTGCTGAAAAGACCGATGTATTAGTTTTACACTTTAATGAACTAACCCTAACAGACGAAGATACTCAGTCTAAGATTGATGAGAGATATTTGAGGATGCAGGTTATTACCCCAAATGAGGTAAGAATTAGACGAGGAATGTCCCCAAGACAGGGTGGAGATCAGGTCGTTGATTTGAAGTCTCAGGATAAAGCGGAACAAACAGCCCAAGCTTTGAATACTAGACAGAGAACTCAGGACAGAGATTCTAACACACCTGATATTTCAGGGGAGGCCAGAAATCCAAAAGGCGAGGGAAGAGCAACTTCTTAATTATTAGGCAACCAGTTATTTGCCTTTTTACATCTTAAAAGATAAAATTAAGCATATGAATATTGAAAAATCTCATTGGTCATCTATTGGCGACGACATCACACTGTCCGTGCCATTTACAAAGGTCAACCGTGAAAAAAGGACCGTCTCTGGATTTGCAACATTAGACAATGTTGATCAAACCAATGACGTGGTAACCGCAGAAGCAAGCCTAAAAGCTTTTGAAAATTTCCGAGGCAATATCCGTGAAATGCATGGATCAAATGCAGTAGGCAAAATGGTTTCTTTTAAACCAGAGACTTTTTACAACCCTGAAAACAAAGAGTTTTATAACGGAGTATATGTAGATGCATATATCTCTAAAGGAGCACAAGACACATGGGAAAAGATTCTAGACGGAACTTTAGCAGGATTCTCAATTGGCGGAAAGATTAAAGATTCTGAAAACGAAGTTAACAAAGCAACAGGACAGACAGTTAGATTTATTAAAGACTATTCTTTAATGGAGTTATCAGTAGTAGATTCTCCAGCAAACGAATTATGCAACATCTTGTCTATTCAAAAAATGAATGGTCAATTAATGTTCAAAGGAATTGCAACAGAAGTTTTAACAGAAAATATTTTTTATTGTGAAGAGACTAAATCCATATTTATGTCACAAGATTCTTCATACACATCTCCAGCGACTGGAAAGCCAGCAACGCTAATTGGATGGGTAGAGTCAAATGATATTAATAAAGGAAAAGAAATAAATAGAATTCTTGATTCATTTTTAGAATCAAGATTATCGTTGCCTGAAAGACAAACAATTGCAAAACAGGCAAACGTAGAAGGAGGTAATGAAGTGTCAGAAAATACAGAAAACACAGCAGTCGAAGAGACTGTAGTAGTATCTGCAGTAGAAGATGCACCAGTTGTTGCTGAAGAGGCACCAGCAGTTGCAGACGCAGCGGCAGACGCTTCTGCCGAAACTCTAGAAAAAGCAGCCGACGTATCAGAAGTTATGGTTGATGAACCTGATTTTGCAAAAATGCTAGGTGACCTTAAAGGATTTTTCTCAGAGACACTGAGCAAGGTTTCAGAAGCAAATGCAGCACAAGTTTCAACAATTAAAGATACTGTTGAGGCGTTCAGCAAGAGCGTAGATGGCCGAATCTCAGAGTTAGCAGAACAACACACAGCACTTTCAAGCGCTGTAGAAAATATCAAGAACACGATTGATGGTGTAGAAAAGCGTGTCGATGCAGTAGAATCAGAGACTGCAATTAAGAAGTCCTCAGACCTTGGCGGGTCTCAGGAAGTAGTAATGAAAAAATCAAAATGGAACGGTTCTTTCCTCGGTTCCGTAAACGAACTATTTAACTAAAGGGTAGGTGAAATATAAATGAGCAATGAAACATTAGAAAAGGCAGTGGCAGCAAATACCACAGCAACATCAACTTTTGCATCCACTACAGGTGGAGCAGGAGTACATCGTCAGTCAGAATCTGGCAACGGTGGTCTGTTAAATCCAGAACAATCAGCTCGCTTTTTAGACTATATATTCGACGCAACCGTAATTGGAAAAGTCGCACGTACAGTTCGAATGAAGTCAGACACAACAGAAATTGATCGCATGTCAGTTGGCGAGAAGCTTATGAAGCTTGCTACTGAAGCAGATGATACTGCAACTAACGGAGCAGTAACTTTCTCAAAGATCTCTTTATCAACTAAGAAACTTCGCATGGATTGGGAGCTTTCAACAGAGTCTCTAGAAGACAACATCGAGGGTGCAGATCTAGAAGATCATATTGCACGTTTGATGGCAACACAAGCAGGTAACGATATTGAAGATGTAGTTCTTAACGGAGATACATCTCTAACATCAGACAATCTTTACAAGTCATTCAATGGCGTAGTAAAGAAGGCAAAGACATCAGGTCGCGTCGTTGACGCAGCTGGAGCCGCAGTAAGTCGTGCTGTATTTAACAGCGCCCTTAAGGCAATGCCACGTAAGTACAAGCAACGTCGTGGAGACCTTCGCTTCTTAGCAGGATCAAACCTAATTCAGGACTTCCTATTTGCTAACAGCATTGGTACAAACCAGACAATTCCACAAGATATCGCATCAAGCGTTATCCGTGGCGCAGTTGCACCTCTAGGTGGACCTGCAGGATATGTGGCACCATTCGCATTCGGTATTCCGATCATCGAAGTTCCACTTCTAAATGAGACACAGACTGGTGATTATTCAGCAGCAACTGGCTCACACGGAGATATCCACTTGTCATTCCCAAATAACGTAGTTATCGGAATCAAGCGTGATGTAACTGTTTACCGTTTCTTCTGGCCACGTAAGGACTCAGTCGAGTACACAATGTATACTCGTGTTGGTGTTCAGATCGAACAAGCTGACGCTTGGGTCGTAGTAAAGAACGTAAAAGTAGCTTCATAATAGGATTTAATCCTCACGAAAGGCCCCCGATTAATTTTGGGGGCTTTTCATTTTAATTTAATAATGCTATAATTGAATAACCTAACAAAGGAGAAGTATGTCATTTGACACATTAAAAGTAGCAGAGCTTAGAAAAATTGCAGAGGACTTTGCAGTTGACACAGAAGGCTTAAAAAACAAAAACGATATTATTGCCGCTTTGGCGGAAGAAGGCGTAACTTGGTCTGTATATAACAAGACCATTAACAAAGTAGAAGAAGAGACAGAAGATATGTTAGAAGAGACTTTACCGAAATTTGATCCAAAAGCAGAACAACCTGAAAACACCGTATTAGTAAGAATGACTAGAGATAACTTTAGGTATGATATTATGGGATTTACGTTCACAAAAGAACACCCATTTGTTGCAATGGTTTCAGACAAGGCTCAAGAAATTTTTGATAAGGAGGAGGGTTTTAGGTTAGCTAATCCAAAAGAAGTGCAGGATTACTACAACTAATTTAACCCTTTATTATGGCAGAGATTTTAATAGGTTCACAATCTCCTATAACACATCAGGTGTTTTGGAACGGAGATGTTGCAACCGCAGACTCTCTGCCAACAGTCAAAGTATATGATGTTACAAGCGATCCACTAGTAAGCCCTGCCGTACTTCCAACAACTTTATTGGTTACTCTAACATCTGCTTTAGACGAAAATAATCCAGGAACATATTCAGTAAATATCCCATACTCATTAACAAATAGAAATAAAACTTTAAGCGTAAAATGGGAGTATGCAGTAGGCGGAGTTGCAGTTGTTCAGTCTTATGAGATTTATGTAATTACTCCATATATAAATTTTAACAACATTCAAGATCTAGATTTTAGCACAGATCCTTCTGATCCAAACTATAAATCTTATAAAGAATTATTAAAGGCTGAAAGATATGCAAGAAAACTAATAGGACAATATACTGGACAAAGTTTTTATTTAGAAGACAAGTTGTATGCAGTATATGGATACGACTCAGACACGCTTCCTTTGCCAGCTAAAATAAATTCTTTACATAGTCTTTATGCAAACGATATCCTGCTAGTAAATGAAATTACTAATGTTGATAATTGGAATTATCCAGTTCAGATATCTGAAAGCGGATACGGAATTAGAATTAACAGAGCAGCAATGTTAGACAATACAGTCTATACAGCAAACGGTATGGTTCCTCCAACTATTCATGATTATTCAGGCGGATTTCAATCAGGAGTTTGTTATAAAGTCTCTGGTAGATTTGGCTGGGACAAGGTGCCAGATAATGTTAAGTTAGCCGCAACAGAGTTAATGAAAGACTATTTTTCAAAAGAGACTGCTTGGAAAAATAAATACGTAAAGTCTATTTCTACTTTTGACTGGGATTTTGAATACACAGGAAATGCATATACTGGTACAGGTAACGCGTTTGCTGACAACTTATTAGCAGAATACGTCTTAACAAATAAGGTAGAAATTATATAATGAATAGCATCATAGATTCTGTCTTGTCTATGAATTTAGATGTTTACAGACAGTCTGAAATTCAAGATGCAGACACTGGGGCAATAGTAAAAGAATTCAATTATTATAAAACAATTCCATGTCATGCCAAGGGAATTATTAGCAATACATCCTCTTTAATTGGTGGGGGAAACAAGCAAAGCTTTTCTAACAAATATGCAGACGAGCAGGTTATTCAAGTAAGAACCGCAGAAAAATTAACTGCTAGAGAAAAGGTTACTAACATCAGAGATGCAGATAATAATGTAATCTGGAATGAAATAAACTATCCTAGCGAGACCCCAACCGTTTTTGAGGTAATGGGAACAACTCCTATTATAGATCCATTTGGACATGTGATAGCCTATAACTCTTCTATGAAGAGATCGGAGAACCAGAAAATTGGACTATAGCAAACCTTTACTTCAAGCAGCCAGTAGCCTTGAAAGGTTAATGATTGGAAGCGGACAAAACAATCACATAAAGGATAGTAATGTGGCTCAGATATCTGCAGCAATTTATTACCAAGCAAATGTGATAGCTAAATTAACTTCAAGCAAAAAGTTTAAAGACAAATTTAAGTCTGTTATATTTTCTCAAATATTAAAGGATTTTGGAAACTATGTAGACTCTCAGGCTAGATCTAAACCTAGGGCTCTTCATCATATGTATGAATGGAAAAGGGTTGGAGATGCTGACGCCAGACTTTTTGATTTAAAGATGATTGATGGTCAGGGCATTTCTTTTAAAATAAAGTATGATTATAAAAACTCTACATCTTTTGTTCCGACCAAAGAAAGTAAGAGAAAGCATGTTTTTGTAAGTAAGGCCTCTATCATGGAAGCTGGGATGCCTCTAAAAATCGCTCCACGCCATTCTGAGAGGCTAGTATTTGAATCTGATGGTATTACAGTCTTTATGCCTAAAGGGGCCTCAGTGACCGTACAGAGGCCTGGAGGAAGCGGTGTAATGAATCAGTTTAAGCTAAGACACAGCATATTCTTTAGAGGTCAACTAGTTAATCAATCTATTAAGTCTTCTGGGTTTCAAAAGATATTTAATTCTTCTCTTACTAAAGCACTTAAATTACCCCCTTCAATTAAAAAAGTTCAGTATTCATTTAGCGCAAATTCAATTAGGTCTATGGCGGACTCATCAGTAGAAGCATCATTCGGAGGTTCAATGATATGACAGCTAACTATAAATTAGATGCAATGCTAGAACTTAGAAAGTTTCTATGGAGCAGTCTAAAAACCGCAGGCATATTTGATGACGAAGATTATTATAGCGATAATCTAAATGAAAGCATAGTTCCAATTATTCCAGTTCAACAAGCAGCAGAAATGAATCAATTCTTGAGCGGTAAAAAACATATCGTTTATGACAAGATAGGAATGTCATATGAGGACAACTGGGCAATATGTTGCGAACAGATGCTCTTCACTATATATGCTACTGAGATTTCAGATATCAATGAGATTAGAAACTTTATGACAGATCAATTCAGAAGAATGGATGATTCGGCCAGAGACGTAAATCAATTTGCAACCCTATCTAACAAGTTTAGGTTTCACAGCATCTTTATAGCAGACATATCCCCAACAGAGCCTTCCGAGGAAATCCAGGGGTTCTTTTCAGCAGATGTCATACTGGAGGTCAAATACTCTAGGGTATTAGACTCCGTAGGCAGATTTTTGTAATTTGCCTTAAAGCCCCTTATAGACTAAAATTAGACTAGAGGAAAAGGCCTAGCCAGCCAACATTTTTTTAGAAACCACAGGAGGTGGAAATAAATATGGCAATTCAAAATACAGGTAATGCCAGAAACATTCTAGTAGGAGCATCACCATTGTTCCTTTCAAGTGAAGACATTACAGAGTCAACATATGTTGAGAACGCAGAGCCAAATTATGGATCAGCAACATCAACAGTAAAGGTACCGTCATTCGTATCAGGAGCTTCATACACAACTACATTAAATGCAGCAGTGGATACAGCAACAAGTCTAGATGGTGTATTCTACTATCGTAACGTAGGATTTACAAATAATGGTCTTCAAATTACTTACAATCCAACATTCGATTCAGTAACCGTAGATCAGTTACTTGATACAGCAAAACTGTTCAAGTCTGCAATGGAGGTTATGATTGCAACAGAAATGTCAGAAGGAACACTAGAGAACATTCAAGTAGTTTTCGGACAAAAAGCAGGTACATTAACCGCAGCAGGTACATCCTTAGCAGCAACAAAGACTTTAGGTCTTGAGGCAGGTGCACTTGGTGCAGCTCCAACAGAGCGTCAGTTAATTGCAGTTGGACAAGCTCCAACAGCATCAGCAACAGCAACAGAGCGTGTATATTATGCACGTCGTGTTCTGTCTGTTCAGCAATCAGCTTTCTCTCTAGCACGAAGCGCAGCAACCACATTCCCAGTAACCTTCCGTCTTCTTCCATCAGGTAGCTCAAGCTACGTTGGATCAGAGTACGGCAAGATTATTGACCGTGTACTAACAGCATAATAATTTAATTAAGTTATTAACAGGGCCCCCAGAAATGGGGGCTTTCTGCTTGTGTTAGAAAATTAAGGTTGCTATAATAATTAAGACTATCCAAGGAGGATAAATTGGCTACAACAGTATATAACGTAGAAGAAATCACCCTACAAAGCGGTGACAAGGTTAATCTAAAGCCTTTAACAATTAAAGCGCTTAGAAAATTTATGGCAGTTATTGCAAAAACTTCATCCTCAAAAACAGAAGATGAAACACTAACAATTTTAATGGAAGCCTGTGCAGTTGCGATTGAATCACAACTACCAGAGCTAGCAGCTGATATGGACAAACTTGAGGGAGCATTAGACATGCCAACCATCAACAGAATCCTTGAGGTGTGCGGCGGAATTAAACTTGACGACCCAAACCTGGGAGCGGCAGCAGTTCTAGCTGGTCAGAACTCGATCTAGCCGCCTTGGAGGGCGAAGTATTTCTTTTGGGTAATTGGAAAAATTACCAAGAACTAGAAGAAAATATTTCGATGCCAGAGTTAATTCAAACTTTTAAGTCTATGCACAAAACAGAAGAAGAAAAAAGAAAATTCTTAGCTTCTCTTCAAGGCGTAAACTTAAATGAAGAAGTACAGGAAGAGGGTCCCACCTTCGAAGATATAAAAAGAAGAGCTCTTGGAATATCAGCATCAGAAAACGATGTTGTTTCATTACAAGGACCTTACGCAGCAAGTGCTGGGTTTGGTATCGGAGAAGGATTAGGATACTCTAAGGAGTAAAATAGTTAAATGGCTGATGAACAAATAGTAACGAATATAGTCGCTACTTCTGATTTTTCAAATCTTATTGTAGATCTCAATAAGGTTTCATCAGCATTAACTAAATTACAAGATAAATTACAAGCCACCAATAAGACTTTAGCCGCTCAAGTTGCGGTGATGAATAGGTCGTTTGCCGATACAGTAAGAAGTACTGGCCAGTTCTCAACACACTTCGTTAGCCTAACATCAGACGTAGATAAGTTTGGACAACAGTTAGACAAGGGCCAAATGAAGTTGGGCCAGTTCTTCAGAACATATGCCTCTCATGCAAAAACTAATGGCGGATTAGTCAGAGACCTAGCAAAACAACAAGTTCAATTACAGAATTCTATTCTGCAACCATTAGGAAGAAACGCCGAAGGTTTAATGCAGTACAACGTACATATTCCAAGAGGATTAGACGTAGTAAAAAATAAGACAGCAATTGCAAGACAAGAGTTAATGATCATGAACAAGATGGTTCAAGAGGGCGCAAACTCTTTAATTAACTTCGGTAAGAATACACAGTGGGCAGGTAGGCAGCTAACTGTAGGATTAACAGTTCCAATAGTAGCATTTGGAAAAGCCTCAGCCGATGCGTTTAGATCTGCAGACGAGCAGCTAGTTCGTTTAACAAAAGTTTATGGCGGAATAAGTCAGACATCAACTTCTGAGTTATTAAAAGTAAGAAAAGATGTTGTAGAAACTGCAAGACAAATTTCTAAATCTATGGGAGCTGGATTTAATGAAACAATTGGCTTAGCGGCGGATATTGCGGCAACAGGCAAGACAGGAAACGAATTATTAAAGTCAGTTCAAGAAACAACTAGACTTGCCGTACTTGGTGAAGTAGATCGTCAAGAAGCAATGAAAGCAACATTAGCAATTCAATCAGCATTTAAGCAGAATACAGAAGAGCTAACTGAAACAATTAACTTCTTAAACGCAGTTGAAAACCAGACATCAACTACTCTTAATGATTTAGTAGAAGCAATTCCAAAAGCAGGTCCTATTATCAAGGGCCTTGGAGGAACTGTTCAAGACTTAGCTTTATATTTAACAGCGATGAGAGAAGGCGGAGTAAATGCTTCAGAAGGAGCAAACGCTCTAAAGTCAGCACTAGCCTCTCTAATTAACCCGACAAATGTTGCTAAAGATAAGTTCCTATCATTTGGAATATCTTTAGAAAATATTGTAAATCAAAATGCTGGTAACACCACAGCAACAATATTGGAACTACAGTCAGCCTTAGATACTTTAAACCCATTACAGAAACAACAGGCGCTAGAGCAATTATTTGGTAAGTTCCAGTTTGCTCGTATGAACGCTTTGTTTGAGAACCTTGGAAGACAGGGAAGTCAGACTCTTCAGGTATTAGATTTAATGAAAGCAAGTAGCCAAGACTTAGCTAATTTGGCAGGACGAGAATTATCTCAGGTAACAGAGTCTGCTTCTGGTAGATATCGTAGAGCGTTGGAAGGACTTAAAGCTGATTTGGCGGCAGTCGGAGACCAATTCTTAACTATTAATACACACCTTATTAACTTTGTTGATGGCATTATAAAATTTGTTAATAGACTTCCAGATCCAATAAAGAAAGTACTTGGAATATTGGGAATGTTTACAGCCGTAGCAGGACCTCTAATTATGTTAACTGGTGTACTTGCAAACTTCTTTGGATATATAATAAAGGGCGTCTCTCATATGAGAGCTCTGTTTAAAGGTGGAGAAGGATTTAAACTTCTAACCCCAGAAATTTTAGCTGCCCAAAGAGCGGGAGATTTAGTAGAGAAAACATTCTACAGTGACGCTAAAGCAGCCGCAGTATTAAAGCAATCAATTGCTGCCTTATCAGCAGAATTTACTCTTCTGCAACAGAGAGCAAACTCAGCAGCCATTTCAGTTAATCCAGCAATATCTACAGCAGCAGGAAATGTTATTATTGGTGGTCAAAGAGTTGTAGATCCTAACAATCCACTTGCTGGAAAAATGGGAACAAGAGCTGCGGGACACCATAATCCAGTTTCTATTATGGATGCAAATGCTAGAGTTAATCAAACAATCCACTCTTTCACTCCACAGCCAATACCTGTAAATAGAAAAATTGGCGCTGTTCCACAAATATTTGCAGATGGAGATTTACCAAGCATTGAAGGCTTAACAACTTCTAGAGGTGTTTCAACAGGAATAGTTGCGGGAGAAGCTGCAAAGCATCATGCTCTTATGGGAACTCTATCCATGCTTTCAAAAAGAGAAACTACAGAATTAAAACATCAAATTAAAACAACTGGGTCGTTTAGTACAGAAATAAACACTACCTTTGCTGCACTTGTTCCAGAGATGACTAAGTTAACTACTAATGCAGCAAGACAATCGGCTGCCATAGTTCAACAACTTCAAGCAGGAAAAATTACAATGGAAGCAGCTCGTGCAAAAATTATTGCAATAAATGCACAACTAGAAGCCATGATGGGACAGGCAACAACTCAACTTGCAACAAGTTTAGGAAGAACAGCTAATTTAACTCAAGTTCCTTTAATTAATCAGCCTATTGTTAGCCCTAAGGGCAAGGCCAATATGAAAGAAATATTTAGGTCAGGAAGACCTGGATCTGGAATAATTGATAGAATTGCAAGAGTACTAGGCGTAAAGACTTACGGAGCAGGATACTCAACAGAGACAACAATTCCTAAGATGAATAGCGGTGGAAACGTAGTCCCAGGACCAAATGTAAATGCAGATGTTGTTCCAGCACTATTAACTCCAGGAGAGTTTGTTGTTAATAGAGAAGCAACGGCAGCCAATTTGCCATTACTCACAGCATTAAATAATAATAGAGGATCAAATGGGCCTGGGTATAATCATGGTTCTAGAAAAGAAATTAGAAGTTCCGTAAGATCAATGCTTGAGGGAAGACAGATGTCTCATTTAGATGAAGGATTTAGATCTTCAAGCAGACCAGATCTTCATAGTCAATTAATGTCTGATTATGGAATAACACAACAACAAGCTTCAGATCCAAGAACTTCTGTTAAGAGCGGCCTACTTGCTGCCTATCATAAATTTTTTAATCAAGGAACTGCAAGAGGAACGTTGCCAATAGATGCAGCTATAAGTTATTTAAGTGGAGAACCAGTTTCTGTTTCTGCAAAAGGGTTATACGATCCTTCTAGCAAAAATTCCGTAAGACATGATCCTTTAATTGCGTATGGACCACTCATGGATGATTTAGGAATTAGAGGAAGAAGCAGGGCAGAGTTTGCTGCAGACTTAGATAGACAAATGGTTGAAGATTTAAATTTACAAAAAAGTAGAGGAAAAATATTTTTATCAGATGAAGTTTCTGGAAAGAATGCTTCTGGGCAAGCAAGGTCTTCTATACTTGGAAGATCAGTTGGTTCTGTTTCACGAAGATATGGTAATTCTATAAGAAGAGCATTTAATGAATTAAGCGAGCCCCAAGAGGTGCGTGTTGCAAGAGAAAGATCTGCTGGAGATATAGCAAGTGGTCGTGGCGCAAGTACAAACAGAATATTTAGAAGGAATGAGTCTAGAATTACATCTGCGGTTTCCGCTATAAGAGCTGGAAGAGGAATGCCTACTTTTAGCGGCAGAGCTCTTGAGTTTGTAAGCAAAGCCGTAAAAAGAAGAAACACTGGCGGATATATTGAAATGAATGCTGGAGGAATGGTTTCAATGCCACCAGCACTTCCAATCCCACCACAAAATGGAAAATACAATATGGGCGGAATGGTTCAAGGATATAACCGTGGTGGAATGATCGCACAAATGTTACTTCCAATGCTTGGATACATGGGTGGGCAATCAATAGGAACTCAAGTTGGTGGCGCTGGTGGAGGTTTCACTGGCGGAATGATTGGATCAATGATTCCTTCAATGCTTATGGGAGGCATGGGATCAAATAGAACTAAAACGGCTCCAGGCTCTGATGAGGCTTATGATAAATATGCAAATAGGGTAGGCAAATCAACTTTAGCAAATAATAAATTTTCATTATCCTTAGCTAACTCAGCGGCACAAGGATCTAGAGTATCTGGAGTTCTTACTACTCTTATAGGCGGACTAACTAAAACAAATCTTGTAGTAGCTGGAGTAACAACTGTCTTAGCAGCTGGATACTCAGCATTTAAAAATTATCAAGAAGGAGTTAAATTAAATGTCTCCACATTTGGCCTTACCGCTGAAGCTGCAGAAAAAGCTGGGCTAAAAGTAACAGATTATAATTCGGCCATTAAAAATTCTACCGATACAATAAATGCAACTATTGAAAGAAATAAAATGCTCTACGATAGCATGAACTCTGCTGGAATTCCAATTAAGATGACTATTGAAGAATACAGAAAATTAAAAGAAGAAGTTAAAAACAGCATGAGTGAGTCTATTCAAGCAATTAACAGAATGAAAGAAACAGATCTAAAAGATTATGCAGAAAGACTAAAGGCTCAGATGATTGCAGCTGGATCTTCTGCAGAGGACGCTTCTAAAAAAATATATGCAGCATTTGCCCTGTCCAACAAAGGTGAATTCGCGGGAGCTTCAACATTAGGCAATATTAATTTTAATAAAATACAAGACGGAATAACAGCAGCAATAGAATCTTATCAAGTATTTAATGATACGGTTAAAAATGAAAGCGCAGATTCTCAGGGAATGGCTTTAACAACATCTCTGGCTGCAACAAACAAAGCTATAGAAGAAGCAATTGCTCTTAGCCAAAAGAAAGCTGACGCGGATAAAAAGGGTGAGACCGCAGTAATATCTAGATCTCAAGCAGAGCTTCAAGTTTTTGATCAAATAAAGTCTAAAGTTTCTTTACAAGAGCCAGTTTCTCAGGGCTTATTAGATAATATTTTTGCTCAGAATAGAGAAGCAAAAAAATTCCTTTCATTACAAGATACTTCTTTAAGTATATATCAAAAATTAAGACTTCAAGCTCAAGGATATACTGGAGACTTATCAATGGGAGCACTGGCGGCAGATCGACTGTTTTCCATGAGAGCAGCAATTGAATCTAGAGTTACAGAGTTTTCTACTTCTCAAGGTGGCCCTCTTTTTGCATTATCTGAAAAATTAAAGGATGCTAGAAAACAATATAAATTGTTAGAAAGCCAATCTAAAGTTGCTAGCGCTAAACAACAAATTGACTCAAGAAAAGCTGGCGAAGCAATTGATGAAAAAATTAAAAAGATTAAAGAAGAGGCTGATGCAAGGCGTAAAGCATTAACTCAAACACAACAAGATGAAGACTTCTTAACTCAGATTAAGAAAAAACAATTAGAGTATCAAGATGCTTTGGCCTCTGGAGATATGTCAAGGGCAGCTCAAGCACAGCTTGACATTCAATCATTAAATAGACAACAACAGACCAACAAGGCAATGGACGCAATTGATGAAAAAGAAAAATCTGATCTTAAGCCACTCGAGGCTCAAAGAAAAGCGCTTTCAGATGCTAATCAGAAACTTGCAGACAGTGCCGCATTAGCTGGAAATGGATTGCAAAAACTTGCAAAACAAATAGAAGGATATGAAACAAAAATTAATGATTTTATTCAATCTTTAACCAACTTTAGGGCAGTTCTAACTAGTGATAAGACTGATCCAAATTATAAAAAAAATGTAGACGGAGAAGCAGTAAAATTCTTAGATTCAGTTAAAGCAGCTGGAATCAAAATGCCAGATAAATTTGATGGACCAAGGCCAAAGGGAACTACTGAAATGGCACAAGAAATTTTTTCAGGATATGCAAAGTTATTAGAAGATATAAATGCAGAGAGAGATAAAATTTATTCAAACCCAGCAACAATTGATGCAAAGCCAGGGGTAACAGAAAGATTTTATGGACGTGGGCCAACTGGGGGTCCGTCAAACTATACGGGAAGAATGGGAACAAGCGGATTGCCATCTATTTCAAATCCTGTGGATTATGGGAAAAAATCAATTGCTCCTAATTATCAATATCAATCAGGAAGTTCTTATGTTTATACTCCTCCAGTAGCTGATATTAAAGTGCCTAGTATTCCTAAAATGTCTTCTAGTGGCCCAGTAATAAGCACTGTTCCTAAGTCTAACTTTGGAGGAGGAGTATTTGATCGTTCAAGTAGTTCATCATCTTCTTCTTCAGTAAACATTGGCACCTTGACAGTAAACTATCCAAAAACACCAGATAATCCAAAAGAATTCTTTGCACGAGTTGAAGAAATAGCAAGACAAAATGGAATTAAAGTAAGCCCTGGAGGTAAAAAAGCACAATGACACATTTAACTCTACCAGTAGGATCTATCCTATATTTAAACTCAAATATTAAATTATCAGAGCACAATAGACAGCCAATTGCTATATCAAAAACAAGAATAGAGCAAAGCAAGAGAATGTCTAATGGAACATTCCGTAAATTCTTTATTGCAGATAAAGAGGGTATTTCTGTATCTTGGAATATGCTCCCTTCTTTTTCAACCTTTACTATAGATGGAGGATACGGTGCAGTAGACTTAAAAACATTTTATGAAGGAACAGCCGCTAAAGCCGCAGGCGCATTATCTGGACAATCAACATTTGACGTATCAATAAATTACGGAGGAGCAACAAGACAAATAGAGATGGTGTTTACAAGTTGCTCGTTTGAAATTGTACGAAGAAACGTAAAAGAAAATGTAGGAAATACCCCGCAGGAGTTCTGGAACGTATCCATATCAATGGAACAAGTGTAATGATAACAGCCTCTGACTCTTTAAAGAATATATTTAAGCAGCAAAAGTCTATCAAGGCAGACCTTGGTTGCGAAATAGAATACAACATGAACTCATTAATTGATGGAATAACAGTAGTTTCTGCAACAGCAGACTCTACCTATACTTCTCAAATATCTGGATGGCCTTCAGGTAAGGCAAATCCATATAAGAAATTGTTCCCAATTGATTCTATTTTAAAACCTTTTAGGCCAACACAATCTGGAATTAAATATTTTGTTTTTTTACCCAATGACACCGTTGCAAATAGCTTTTCTTCATACAGGGCATTACAGTATCCAGGAACTCAGCCTAGACTTTATTACCCTGGAGTAACAACACAATACAAATACTGGCTAAGCGCAAAAGATGCCAACGTTAACATCACAGTTAATTATTTAACAACAGGGCTGCTTGGCAACAAGAGTGCTCTATCAAATAAAATTATTGTTAGGTTTGAGAAGTATCACACCCTGCCAACCACTTACTCTTTAGTAATTACTAAATCAGATAACAGTACCCAGTCAATCGGACCTTTCTCTACACCAACAGACGGCAACGTAGAATTAAACTATAATGGAACTTCATGGACCCAAGGAGCTTTATCTGAGCCCGTATCCTATGCAACACCAATATTAATTAAATCAATTAACTTAACTGCAATTAATCCTGGCGGGGGTAAAGTAATAGGAGTAATTGAAGTATCTGCCAGACTAGTAAAAGACATATCTTCTGATATCGTTAAGATAGATATTCAAAAAGAATCCTCATCTTCAGCAGAAGACATATTGCCAGTTGGATTCGTTAGCGCAAACAGCATAAACCTTGAGCTCGTTAAATACAACCAGTCAATCATGCAGACAGTTCCATACAATAGGTTGTCCACATCCTTTGACTCATCTTTGATTTACATGGCTAAAAATGCAGAGATTAGACCATACTTTAAAATATATCATTCTGGTGCAACCACAGTTGCTGGATCATATGATAAAGTAAAGCAAGGCATGTTTTATATTAATGATTTTAATATCAGCGCATATGGGGAGACCACAGTATTTGCTCTAGATGGATCTAAGTATTTAATGGACACCCTATGCCCAGACGTAATTTGCGAGAACTATCCAGTTACTGCAATATTAAGAAGGTTGTTAGACTCAGTAGGATTTGCAAATTATAATTTTAATTTAAATACAACTTCAGAAGTCTCTATTCCTCAGATAGATTACTGGTGGACAGATGATTCAAAAACTGTATGGGAATCAATTCAAGAGCTATGCAGAGATATTCAAATGAACGCTTTCTTTGATGAAAACAATGTTCTTCAGTTTTACAGCAGAGATTATATATACGATAACACAAGAACTAGCCAATGGGATTTTTATAGCGAGCCAGAAGGATCTACTCTTCCTAACATTATAGAGTTTGTTCAAAAAGATATTGTCGGGGCCAACTTTGTTAAAGTTTTATGGGATGCGGCTATAACCTCTAACTATACTGGAACCTCAGGAGATCTATGGAGAGCGCCAACAACATTTTTAAGCGCTGGCGGACTATTGACTTCCCTGACAGAGTCAGATGATACCTATCTAACAATAGATACTAAGTCTTTAGATGTTTATGCTCAACAACAATCTTTTTACAATTTTGCAGGATTCGTTTTAATTGATTCAGAAATTATAGAGTATGATGGAATAGAGTATGACCTAACCCTACTAAATGGAACAAAAGGAACTCAATTAATAAAATCATCTTCTGATGTTAACAAGTATAGGGCTTTATCTAAAGCAGGATATGCTGACGAAACAAATCCAGCAGATACTGCATATTTTAAACCTAGTGGTCGTTATAAAATTAAAAAAAGAGGAGCTCTAGGAACCGTAGCAGCAGCACACTCTGCACAATCAGCTAATTTAAATAACTGGACCCCAGTAAATGTTTCATGGAATTCCAAGCAGCCATCTACTTCTGGAACATCAGTAACTGCATCAGGACTAGATCTTTACTATACATTAAGACCAAAGCAAATATCTCTTACTAGCGTAGAACTAGATTTTGTTGCACCATCAATTGCTCCAACACACTATTTAGTATCCGTTCAATTATTAAATTCTGACAACTCTAACGATGGCCCAGCAATTGCTTTAGCACAATATACAAATCAGATCCCATTGGTAGTTACAAACCTGTCCCCTGGAGAAAAATATACTTTTAGAGTTACTCCTAAAAATGGCGCAGATACATTTGGAAATTCTATGACAAGTCCTATTTTTACCATGAGCGAGACTTCATCTGGCACAAGCATATCTTCTAGTTTTATAAATTCAGCAACCATAGTTCCTCAAAAATCTTATTTTAAATTAACAAATAGTACAAGCGATAAAGACAAATATGTAATGGCATATAGAGATTTTCTAGGTATCACCCTGGCCACAGCAACAGTTAATGGAAGCTATGCTGGTTATTCTTATCCAACAAATAATTATTCTTTATCCTACTACTCTTTTGGAACTAGCGTGTTTTTAGATGCAGACGATAGATCAAAAGGATCTTCTGCTGGACTAGGATTTTTTGTAAACGATTTAGGAAAGACAGGATATTTTGTAGTTGTAGAAACAACCAAATCTTCTACTTTGAAAGAAACAAAATCTGTTAGAATCTTAAAAGCAGACGGAGTTGGAGTACGTGTGCTAGCAGATTCTCAGAGAACCGCTTCATCTACTTTTGAAGGTGTGTTTGGAGGAACCCAGTATAATATTGATGCAAGAGTTAAGGTTGATGGAAGCTCTGTAACAATTAATGTTTCTATTAATGGATATAAAATTAATGCTACAGACACTAACTCTAATCTTAACGCTAAAGAAACTAATAAAATATTGGCTCCAACCAAATCAGTTGCAATTATTTGCGGGAACGGATCCGTAGCTTTTGATTATGCCTATGGCACTAATATGACAGAGACTAAGTATCAAGAATCTCTAGTTGATCCAAACTTATATCTAGCACAGTATTCAAATGACTTACTTGACATGTCCTTTGGGGACCTATTCTATGACGCAAACAACTCAGACAATACTCTAAAAAGCCAGACGGTAGATGACTTTGGTACGGTAGTAAGAGAAATTTATTATGTAAAAACTAAGTTAAACGCCAGACCTGCCTTCCCAGTAAGATGGTCTACATCAGACAATAGGTCTGTAAATTTAATAGGCCAGAAGTTTTCTAATTTTGAGGCAGAGGCATATGTTTTAAATAATACGTCTACCACTATTCCATTAAGTGACGGAGGCAAAGCTTCTCTGTATATATTTGGCAATGAGATAAATTCATCTGGAACCCTAGAGTATTCTACAGATGATAGTCCTGAGTATGTCAATAAAGAGCCAGTAATTTTTGAATCAAGATGGTTACAGAATCAAAAAGATGTTCAAAATTTAGCCAATTTTATAAAGACTAAAGCTATTAACAAAGGAAAAGTTATTGACATAGAGATATTCGGCAACCCTCTGCTTTCAATAGGGGACATAGTATCTATAAAGTATACTTACCAAGGCCTGCTGGGTACTGAAAAAATGATAATTACAAACATATCGCAATCTTTTGAGGAAGGAATAAGTACCTCTATTAAGTGTAGAACCATTTAGGTTCTAAAATGGTATAATAATAAAATGACAAAAGGCTCAAATACAAAAAGAATTAAGAGTAAAGATGTTGTTCCTAAGGGATCGATAATCTTAAAAAGCACCAGCCCTGATTTACTCTGGGTAGGAGCAAACTCAAGTGTAGTAACTTATGATGACACTGGCTATGAGGTTAACAAGTATTTAGGCGGACCAGTAGGAACAGAAGGAATGGAAGATGGATCAGAATTACAAAACCTATTAGAAAAAGAAAGCTCGGCTCTTCCAGTAATAGATACTGTAGACATGACAGATATTGAGAACTTAACCTTTGAAGAATACGTTGACCCATCTACTAAGATTACTAAGTATAATGTTTATATAAAAATAAGAAACGGCAGTTCAAACTCAGCATCTGTTGCTGGTATAGATGCAAGAATTTATGATGCCGCTTCTTCTTCATATGCACCTAGCCCTACTCCAACATATGAAAACCCTGTATCATTTGTAACACCAACACCAAGCGTACCGTCCGTAATATTTGACAGAGCTGGAACAGCAATTGCTTGGGGATGGGATGACTCGTCTAGCTTTGGATCATATTCATCAATATATTACGAGTGGGTAATTACAACATTAAAAACTGGAGGAACTACAATTAGTGAGGGTTCTTCTACTTATCCTTCTTCATCAAGTTATGCAATTGGCAGTAGCGGTAAAACAAGAAAGTATAGAGTTAGTTCTGCTCAAGGAAATACACCAGCTAGCTCTTCAGCAAGATGGCTTAAAGTTAGGACAGTAGTTGTTGGGACAAATGGTAAAAATTACTATTCCGCATACTCTACTGCAATTTAAAGGAGAAAAATGATAAAAGGCACATACATATTTTACCAAGACGGGAAAGAGATCTACCGTTCTCCTAATATTATAACTAAATTTGGAAAAAGATATTTTACTAGATACCTAGCAGGCCTTATTGAATCAGGATTAAAAGACATTGTTTTTGGAATTAGCGAAGATAAATTGATTTCTTCTGTTTCTGCAACCAGTGGAACTATAACCTATACAACATCTTCTGCCCACGGACTATCTGCAGGCAATAAGGTTAGCATGGTAAACATAAACCCTAGTGCATACAATTTATTAGATGTTACTATAAACGCTACTACAAGTACAACTTTTACAGTTATAAATTCAGCTTCAGGAACTTATGTATCTGGAGGAAATGTAGTTTCAGATGTAGACACACGCCTGGGATTTGAAATATACAGAACACCAGTTTTACTTGGAAGCAGCGATATCCAAATTGAAAATGATATTGCTAAGTATTCAATTGTTTATAAATCTACTATACCTAAAGATGTTTCTGGTGTAATTTCAGAAATTGGAATATACCCTTCAACAAGAACATCTGCCAATAACTTTGACGGTAAATTTATAGCGGACTTTGATAAATATTTTGATTGGGTAGATGGTAGCGGATACAGCCCAACTCTTTCTACGGTAGGGGCAAAGGTCGGCGGTAACGTGTTAAGCATGACATCTAATGTTTCTGCTTCAAATGAATACAAGGCAAACATATCTTTGGATTTAGAGGGATACAGCAATTTAGATTCCTTAAGCCTAGCCTATTATAAAAACGATACAAATTTAAACACAATAAGAATAAAATTATATAGCTCAACAGGAAACTACTATTATGTAAATGTAACCCCTAAGAGCGGTACTGGAGCTAAAATTAACTCAGACATAATGTTAAGCACATTATTTTCAAATGTTGTTGGGTCTCCAATAAAATCACAAATAAGTTTAATTGGAATAGAGGTCATTCCTAATACGTCAACTACTACAACTGTTGGACTAGACGCATTAAGAATTAATGACGAGGACACGTTTGACCCAAACTTTGGACTACTTAGCAGATCAATTTTAGCTACACCGTATTTAACAAAGGTTGCGGGAAGACAGATAGACGTAGAGTATAGATTAGATTTGAGTTTCTAAATGGCATATCAAGATCTACTAAAGGATACATCTAAACCAGACCCTAGTAACAGTAACTACTTCCTTGTAACAGTAACTGACTTAGAGGCAAACAATTCTTACCCAATTCAATTTAGATGGAAATATAACGATGGAACTTTTTCCCCATGGTCAGCAGTTAGAGTTGTAACAACGCCTGGAGAGTCAAGTCCTAATACTCCAAGATTTGTTGCCACCAATGTTGACACAACAACAGCTGGATTTTTAAAGATTACGTGGGATGGAAACTCTGATGACAACGCTGCCTTAACCGATATTGACAGAGTAGATGTTTATATTAGCGGAGCCCCTTTTGTTGGAAACGTAGTAGCTGCAACCTTTAAAACTGCTGGCACCCAATCAATTGCTGTTCCAGGAGGAACATATCAAATAGTTTTATATGCTGTTTCTAAATTAGGAAAGTTGTCCCCAGTAAGTGCTGCGGTTACAAAAACAATTGCAGGAGTATCCAATCCTCTGGCCGCACCAGAAAATCCAAATGTTCCAACGATAACTGCAGGACTTGCGTCAGTTATTGTTTCTTGGAATGGTAAACAGTCAGATGGGACTAGTGATTTTTCTGCAGGAGCTTTTGCAAGTGCCAAGGTTTACATAGGAACTTCAGCTGGGTTTGTGCCAAGTGATAATAATTGGGTTCATTCATTAAACTTTGCAAACGGAACTAACCAAGTATCAATCGGAGTTGGAACTGTAATTGATAAAACCCTAGGAACAAAATTACAATATGGAGTTCCATATTATGTTAAAATTAAAACTGTAAATGCAGCTGTGCCACCAGTTGAAACAGCAACAGCAGTTGCTTCTAGTCCAACAAATGTTACAGTTGATAAAGTAGCAGCTAGCGAAATTGTAACAGGAACACTTGAGGCAGGCGCATATATTACTGCTGGAATTAGCGGAGGAGCTAGAGCAGTCTTATCTGGAAGCTCAGAACCACTTGTAATTTATGGATCAAACGGAACAACAAAATTATTAGAATTTAGTAGCACAAACCCCGCCACCCTAACCGTTAATGGAGGAGGAATATTTACTGGAGATCTTTCAGCAGGATCAGGTGCTTCTATATTTAAATCAGATTCAAGCGGAATATATTTAGGAAACGCTGCGTTTTCTTCAGCTCCATTTAGTGTATCTAGAAACGGTGTATTAAAAGCAGAAGCAGGAACAATAGGAGGGTGGACTCTTGGCGGTACATATTTCCAGAATGCTTCAACATCCCCCACAATTAAAATTGATACTACTGGAATTATAGTTGGAGCTACATCAAGTGCATACATTGATATTACATCTTCTGGTATTACTCACAGAAATTCAAATGGAGTAGCCAGCGGTAAATTTACATTAACAACAGGAGCCTCTCCATCATTAACAATTGATGGAACATTTACAATTAGCGGATCTTCAACTATTAATGGAACAGCAGCATCCACTGTTGTATCTAATGCGTCAGCTGGATCTACGGCAGTTCAGGGCGGTAATGGTGTTGATAAAAACGTAAGTAATCAAATAACTAGAATTAGTACCAACGGCGGCATTGTAGTTTCAAGTTCTACCGTCTCAAGTGGCGCCAGAGTTGAATTAACAAATACTGGATTTTATGCATATAACGCTAGCGGACAACCAACTGTTAGCATAAACGCATCTGACGGATCAGCTTCTTATGCAGGAACAATAACATCTGCTTCTAATATTACTGCAGGAGGAATGTTATCTGGAAGCGATATTGAAATAGCAAACGATGGCGTTACCAATAGAATAAAATCATCTTATAGTAGACCTACACCAGTAAGTGGAAGCGTAGTAAGTTCTTTAGGAATTAATGCTATAGCAATGATTAGCACAAACACTGCAGGAGTAGTTAGCCACTGGTATCCATACTTAGATGCAGAGTCAGACATAGGAACTCCAACGTATAAATGGAGATTTATAAGATCAAATAATGGAACGATTCAAACTTCTGATGAAAGAAAAAAATCAAATATATTAGACTCAGATCTGGGCTTAAACTTTATTAATCTATTAAGACCAGTAAAGTTTAAAAATAAATATATCCCTCAAATACCAGAACTTGATGAATCTGGACAAGTAGTTTTAGATGAAAATGGAAAAAGAGTTCTTCAGGAAAATCAAGAATATACTGGTGTTAGAAACCATTATGGATTTATTGCACAAGAAGTAAAAGAAGCGCTAGATCTAGTTGGCGTAGGAGACACCTTCTCTGGATGGGCTTTAGATGATATGAGTGATCCAAATTCTTCTCAATCCCTTTCTTATGACAAATTTATAGCACCTATGGCCAAGGCCATACAAGAGCTATCGGCAAGGCTTGACGCCCTTGAGGGGTAATGGTATTATTAGTCTCTATTAAGGGAGAACTATGTCTAACAAAGCAGAACTAGTTGTTGCCGCTTTGCAGCAACGTATAGGAGAAATTGTATCAACTTATGAAACTCAAATTGCAATTTTACGTGCAGAAATTACACAACTTGTTGAAAAAGATCAGGAAAAAAACTCAACCGCAGACTCTAACTAGTCCAGTAATGCTGCCATCAGGATTGGCAGTAAAGACAGACAGTGGAGTTTATTGGGTAAAAGACGATAAAAGGTTTAAGCTTATATCTAATCGTGCAGCCAAGTCCTGGTCATTTCCAACCGTTTTAGCAACCGATAAAGCAGTTGCTGGAATAAAGATAGTTGGAAAGCTAGGGTTCAGAGACGGTACTTTGATAAAGAACATAGCCGATGGTAAAATATATTTAATATCGCAAAACAAACGTAGACATATTGTAAGCCCAGATTCTTTTGAAAAGTATGGTCTTAATAGATCTGATATCGTTGAAGTTAGTGATTCAGAAGTTAATATGCATGACCTAGGAGAAAACTTATAATGGCCGATTTAATACCAGTTACCTTTAATGAGGGAGAGCCCCTAGACGTTAGCAAGTTAAATAATCTTAGACTTAACCAAGTAACCACATACCAGATTGCTTCAAGTTTACAGAACTCAACAATAGATGGCAAAACTGTACCAATGATTGATTTTGGATCAGTAAACGTTACCATTAGTAAGGTTGGATCTAATGGTCCAGTTGCACTTCCAATTAATCCTAATTTTACTGGAACTCCTACATTTATTGTTTCAATAGGCGGAGGAGAAATTGGCTCAACAATGGTTTCAGCACGTGTTGTTTCAGCCACCACAACTGCCCCAGGAGTTATGGTGCAATCAAGTGCAGCATTAAATAAAACCATACAAGTAAATTATATAGCAATACAAAACAAGTAGGCTCAACTACTACTTGACACCCCCATCAAATATGTTACAATTACTTTGTAACATTAAAGTCACAATTTTGTGACTTTTTTAATGTAAGGATATTAAATGTCTAACGACTTAAAATGGATGCTTTCATCCGATCAGCAGTTTCCATATCAAGATGACAAGATGATTGAACTGTGGTTTAAAGTTATGAAGTGGTTCAAGCCAGATGTGGTAGACTATCTTGGCGATACAGATGATCAGGCTTGCTACAGTAGATTCACAGACGGAAAACCTACGGAGTTTTTAAAAGCATATAAAAATGATGACGTAATTAATGACTTAGAGCTAATGCTAAAAGACATGAAGTTTGAAGCAAGTGGTGCTCGTGAATTTTATGAAAGAACAAGGAAGATGCTTCCAAATGCACAATTGTTTTCGGCCCTAGGAAATCATGATATTAGAATTTTTGATTATTTAGATAAAAAAATTCCTGAATATGCAAAGCATGTTACACCAGAAGCTTTATGGAGTTTAGATTCATTAGGCTACGATTATATTTACTATAATGAATTGCCAAAGAAACGTTTTGGAGATATCCACGTTCATCATGGAATTTCAATTTCAGCAACAGGGTCGGTTAGAAAAGACATGGAAGATCTACAAGTATCTTTAATTAGAGGACATTCTCATAGGATTGCATCTCATTTAGTTACTTATGAATTAAGAAATAAAGGCAAGGGGGAAACTCTTCGTGGCTATGAGATCGGACACATGTGTGACGAAAAGGGTCCAGGAATGAAATACACTCAGCATCATGATTGGCAAAAAGGATTTGCTATTGCTCACATAGAGAATGGAAAGTATCCTCACGTTAACATGATTCACGTATCTCCAGACTATACTTGTGTCGTAGACGGAAAAGTGTTTAGCCTATAATGCAATGTCAAAAGTGTACGGGCAGAGTTTTTGTAGACAGAGTTTTTTCACAGAAATTACATATAGAACTTTTTTGCATAATGTGTGGAAAAAGGTGGATGATAAACAAAGAGACGAATGCGTTTGCTAAATGGTTAGAGAAAAAAGACAGGGACCACGCAAAAAGTTACTCTATTTCTTCTTAAACGAAAAAATACATAAAGTAATTAAGTCCTCAAAAGCTAAGGACGAGTTGATTGCTTGGTGCTACCCAGACAAAAAAAGAGTTCTATATTCCTACTCACAAGTAAAAAGCAACATGTCTGGCGCATATTCAGTTATACAGGTAGCTAAAATGTTAAATCGTACACGTGTTAGCATACAGAGATATATACTGGATGGTAAAATATCTCAGCCTCAAAAACTATATTCAATTGGCAACCCAGACGGACCATGGAGCAAGATCATGCTCAGCGAGTCCGATATATACCAATTGCACCAATTTGTCCTAGAGGCAGGGTATACAAAAGACTTTCCATCACGTGCAGAGTTAACGGCTCTTCTCAAACATAACTTAATATTGTATACTAAGACAGAAGAAGGCAATTTTGTACCAATATGGAAGGCGGAATAATGTCGGAGACAAGAGTCAAGGTAGACTTGTCATTCACACGCAATCTAGGAAACTATGAAAGCATTAGAATTAATATAGGCGTAGAAGACGATATTCGTCATGGAGAAAACGTAGACACAGCAACCGAAAGAGTTTATAAGTTTGTAGAAAGTAAGCTAATTGAAAAAACTCGTGAGGTTGAGCAGGAATTAAAAAATGTCAAACAGTAAAGAGCCATATATCTTGTTAACTCATTATCACAATTTATATAAAACAAAATATGGTAAGGCTCCTGTTATAAATAAGTTTAGAGAAAAATGGGGAATGCAGGACGTGATAGATAGCGTAGGGTTTGACAGAACAAAAAGTTTATTAGATTACTATTTTACAACTGGTAAAAACGGACACCCGTTACAGTTTTTCTATTATAATTTTGACAAGATAGATCAGGTTAATAAAGAGGCTGAAAAAGACAAAGAGAATAGAAAAAGATTAAGAGAAGCTACTAAAAAAATGGTGGAAGAAGGAGTAGAGTGAATACAGAAGCAACCCTAATATCCGCTGTATGTAAAAACAAAGACATAAGCACCCTGCTTGCAGATAACGTAGATGAACTATTTACTTCTCATAGAGATATTTGGGAAGGCCTAAAGTCCTATTACTACAAGTTTAAAGCAGTGCCAGAGGTGGGAGTACTGCAAGATAAGTTTAAAGACTTTGAGCCAGACCCTAATACAAAGGCTGAAACAGGTTATTATTTAGATGCACTAAAGAATGAATACCTATCCGCTAGACTTAAAAGTATTATGCTTAAGGGTGGATCTTTATTAAAAGAAGAGGCTGCCTCAAGAGTTCTTTCTCAAATGCAGATTCAATTAGCTGGTCTTTCTAAATTTACTAATAATGTTCGTGACTTAGATGTTATAGATTTAGAATCAGCAGAGAGGCACTTTCAATCAGTAAAAGAACGTTCTGCAATAATGGGAGGAAGCCCAGGAATATTAACTGGGTTTAAAGCAATTGATGCTGCTTATCCTACGGGCATGGCACCAGGACATTTAATTGTCGCTATTGGTTGGCCAGGAAAAGGAAAGACATGGTTTACATCTTATTTAGCATGCAAGGCTTGGGAGCAAGGATTCAAACCAATGATTGTATCCCTTGAGATGTCTCCAGAAAATATGCGTGATCGAATTTACACGATGCTTGGCTCTGGTCTATTTCGTGCCAGCGATCTATCTCGTGGAGATATAAACATTGATACTTTTAAATCATGGGGTAAAGAAAAGTTTGAGGGTAAGAACTCATTTGTACTTGTTTCAAACGAAGGAACCTCAGAAGTAACTCCTGCAACTATTCAAGGAAAAATTGATCAGCATAAACCAGACTTAGTTATTCTTGACTATCACCAGTTGTTTAATGATAATAAGCGAAGCAACTCTGAAGTAGAGCGTAACCGTAACATATCTCGTGAGTTCAAACTACTTGCAGTATCTAACAACATTCCAGTAATTGATATTACTGCAGCAACGGCAGATGATATATCTGATCAAGACAATCCTCCGATGATGAGCCAAGTAGCTTGGTCAAAGGCAATTGAGTATGATGCTGATATGGCTATGGCTGTTCACAGATATCCAGGAACCAACATGATTGAAATCGTAAGCAGAAAGAATAGACACGGACACGAGTTTGATTTTTACCTAGATTGGGATATCAATAAAGGAATTATTAAAGAATTGTACGATTATGTACCAACACAGACAAATTAAAAAGTTTCAAATATCTGTTAATTTTTTAGATGACTCAGATATGATTAGGATAAGGAATCAGTACGAAAATTTATTAGTTGGCAACATGAAAGAGCAGGGCTACGTTAGAGTGCTTGACATAGACACTGCATTTTCTGTAGAATTTACTGGCGAGACCTGGCAGTTTCTTATGACTATTCAGGGCATATATGTAGGAAGGAGGAAAGCATGGCAATCAGAGGGAGTTACACAGGGAAAGTTAATTCCACGCAATACACCCAAGGTCACATCAAGTCGGTCTTAAAAGAGATAGGCTTAGATATATCTGGAGAAACATCCAATGACTTTTTATGCTATTGCCCCTTTCATTCCAATAGACATACTTCAAGCTTTAGCGTAAGCAAAGAGTACGGCGCATTCATATGCTTTAATCCTGCATGTGGAGAGTCAGGAACATTAATAGAGTTAATAAAAAGAGTTTTAAACAAAAATGACTTTCAGGCTATGAGGCTTGTGTTCTCTAAACAAGAAGAGGCTCTGGATAACTTTGAAGAAATTATGGCTGAGATGTTTAAAGATAAGCCAGACTTTGTTGAGTTCCCACAATCTAAAATAAATGAATTGTCTACTAGCCTTACATTAAACAAGGTAGCAAGAGATTACTTTGTGTCTCGTGGTATTAATGAATTATCAATGTCTCATTTTGAACTTGGGTATTCAGAAAATCAGAACATGGTTACTGTGCCAGTTCACACGCTAGACGGATTACCAATTGGTTTAGTTGGTAGATCTATAGAGGGAAAGTCTTTTAAGAATAGTACAAACCTGCCTAAGAGCAAAACGCTATTTAATATTCACCGTGCTAAAAAAATAGGAGACCATGTAATAATTGTAGAGTCAAGCTTTGATGCAATCCGCGTTCATCAGGCTGGCTTCCCAAACGTAGTGGCTACCCTAGGCGGATTCTTGTCTACCGATCAGCACAATTTGTTGAACAGACATTTTAATAAAATAACTATTATGACGGATAATGACCTAGCTGGGAGAGAGCTTGGTTCGGGAATAGCCTACAAGTTAAAGAATAAAGACATCTTGTGGAGTTCTTTTGAATATGGTAAGATATATCCTCATGATGCAAAAGATGCAGGCGACATGACTGATGAAGAAATTAAAACCTGTGTTAAAAATTCTGTATCCAATATAGAATACAGATCTTGGAACTCGTGATATGATAAAACTACAGATGGATTTATACCATCAACTACAAAGGAGAATATATAAATGAGTATAGTAAAAGGTCTAAAGGACCTAAACAAGGCACTAGATAAACCTACCTATAGCGGTGGGGATGAAAACAAAGGTCGCTGGCTAAAAATTGAAGACGGCGAAAGCGTAAAAATTAGATTCCTTCAGGAGTTAGATGCAGACTCACCAAATTATAACGATAAGCTTGGTTGCGGATTTATTGCTTTAGAGCATACAAATCCAAAAGACTACCGTCGTAAAGCTTTAGACACAATGGAATCTGATGGCCGTGACTGGGCAAACGAACAACATCGTAAAGATCCAAAGGCTGGCTGGAAAGCAAGAACACGTTTATACATTAATGTATTAGTTGACGATGGCAAAGAAGAGCCATATGTTGCAATTCTTTCACAAGGAACTAGCGGTAAAACAATTACTCCTACATTAATTGAATACGCTGGAGAGATGGGAAGCATCTCAAATCTTATGTGGCGTATTAAGCGTAACGGAACAAAGACAGACACAAGCTACACAATTATTCCTTTAGCTAAGGATGAAACACCGTTTGATTTTTCTAGTCTAGAGTTACATGACTTAGAAAAAACTGCGGTTAGACACGTACCATATGCAGAGCAAGAAGCTTTTTACATGGGCGAAAATGTTGAAAAAGAATCAGCATCTGCTGCTAGTAGCAGCGTAGACTGGTAATATTAAATTCACAGGGGCAGTCTTGACTGCCCCTGTATTATTTAGTAAAATGTAACTATGACTACATATGATATACCAGACCCATTTCAAACATTTGTGTCTAATAAGTATAAGAACTATGTAGGAGCAGTATACGACTTTTTTGCTAGAGAGTGGCACATGAAATGCGGATGCTGCAAGTATGATATTTACGCACCAACAAAAAAGATATTAACCAAGATTCGGTTATATCACACGAGAAACGAATGTCAAGGCGGATACTAATGAACTTTACACACCTGCATGTTCATTCATACTATTCATTAATGGATGGTCTTAATTCTCCTGCTGACCTAGTAAAAGCAGCAAAAGACGCAGGTCAAACATCTTTAGCAATTACAGATCATGGCACTCTGTCCTCACATAGAGAAATGCAGATAGCCTGTAAAGAGCAGGGCATAAAGCCTATACTTGGAGTAGAAGCTTACTTATCTCCAACAGATAGATTCGATAGGTCTTCCTCAACCGATAAAAGCATACAGGCATACAATCATATAATCCTACTTGCCAAAAATAAAAAGGGATTAGAGAACATTAACATTCTACAGGAGCTTGCTTGGAACGAAGGGTTCTATCATAAGCCAAGAATTGATAGAGAAATATTATTTTTATACAAAGAAGGAATAATTGTTTTGTCTGGATGCATGAATGGAATCATGGCAAAATGTATTGCAAAGGGTAGTATGGATGAAGCAAGGCTGTTACTGGAAGAATTTAAAGGTCAGTTTAAAGAAGATTTCTATGTAGAAATTCAGGCACATAATGATAAGGAAGTTAATGACGGGTTAATAAAACTGTCAGATGAATTAGGAATTAAAATGGTTGCAACTAGCGATGCTCATTATGCCAAGGAGGAAGACAGGGTATTAGAAGAAGCAATGCTAATTCTATCCACCTCTCCAAAATCAGACAAAGAAGCAAGCTTTGAAATGTCTCGTGAGATAAAGGATATGCTGGAAAGATTTAATTACCTGTATCCAGAAAGAAAAATATCATTCCAGAACTATAATCTATTTATTCAGTCTCGCCAACAGATTGAAGAAGACTTTAATAAGATTGGTATCGTTAGAAAAGATATATATGAGAATACATTAGAGATATCCGATAAAGTCCTAGAATACGATTTTAAGAGGGGACTGGATCTTTTGCCAGTGCCCAAGACCAATGCCGACCAGAAACTCTCTCAGATGGCCTTCGAGGGCTTAGAAAGGCTACGCCTGAGAGAGAACTGGATAGGAAATGACGTATATGACCAAAGACTTATTGAAGAGTTAGAGATAATTAAATCTAAGAATTTCGCTTCATATTTCTTGGTTGTAGCCGATATGGTTAATTGGGCAAAAGAAAATAATATTATGGTTGGTCCAGGTCGTGGATCAGCTGCTGGTTCATTAGTCTGCTATGCGCTTGGTATCACAGATGTAGATCCAATTGAGTACGACTTGTTATTTTTTAGATTTATTAACGAAGAGCGAAACGACTTTCCAGATATAGACACAGACTTTGAAGATGGTAGAAGAAAAGAAGTTAAGGACTACCTTAAAAATAAATTTAAGTATGTTGCTTCTATTTCTACATATACCTATTTTAAAGATAAGGGTGTTATCAGAGACGCTGCTCGTGTATTTATGGTTCCACTATCAGATGTTAATCGTGCCATGAAGTCCATAGATACCTTTGAAGAATTTATAGATTCACCTAACACAAAAGAATTTAGAATAAAGTATCCAGAAGTAGTTTGGCTTGCAGATAAATTACGTGGAAAGATTAGATCTGTAGGAGTACATGCTGCAGGAGTAGTTGTTGCAAAAGATGATCTTAGGAATTATGCTCCAGTTGAATCTAGAGCTGATGCAGATGATGATGTTTCTGGAAGAATTCCTGTTGTTGCATACGACATGGATACGGTTGCAGATATAGGACTTATCAAACTAGATGCACTAGGACTTAAGACCTTATCTGTAATATCTGATACATTAAAAACTATTAAAAAACAATCTGGAAAAGAAATTCATCTTTCTTCTTTAGAATTTAATGATGCAAATGTTTATAAAATTTTAAGCGATGGCTATACTAAGGGAGTATTTCAGGCCGAAGCAACCCCCTATACAAACTTACTTATGAAAATGGGTGTCAACAAGTTTGAGGATCTTGCCGCATCCAACGCTCTTGTAAGACCAGGAGCCATGAATACAGTGGGATCTTCTTATATTAAGAGAAAAAATGGCGAAGAGGCAGTCAAATACATTCATCCAATTATGCAACCTTTTACCGAGAATACATACGGTGTTATTATATATCAAGAGCAGGTTATGCAAGCCTGCGTACACTTAGGTGGTATGACTTGGTCAGAGGCTGATAAGGTCCGCAAGATTATTGGAAAGAAAAAAGATGCAACAGAGTTCAACCAGTTCAAGGATAAATTTATTGACGGGGCTTCAAAACACATTTCTAAAAAACAAGCCGAGACCCTTTGGCAAACTTTTGAAGCTCACGCAGGTTATTCTTTTAATCGTTCTCACGCTGTTGCTTATTCTATGCTTAGTTATTATACTGCCTGGCTTAAGACTTATCACCCTCTTGAATTCATGTTTTCAATTCTTAAAAACGAAAAAGATAAAAATGCTAGGACCGAATATTTAATTGAAGCTAAAAGACTTGGCGTTAAAGTTTTACTTCCTCACATTAACGAATCAGATGTTTATTTTTCTTTACAAGGTGGCGGTGTAAGATTCGGGCTTGCAGAAATAAAGTTTATATCAGACGGTATAGCAAACAAAATTATTGAAAAGAGACCATATGCCACTTATTCCGATTTCATACAAAAAGCCTCTGCGAAAGGTAGCGGGATTAATAGCAGGGCTGTATCTGCTCTTAATGCTATTGGCGGTGCTGCTTTTGAGGACAATGTCAGAGGCGGTAAGGAAAAAGAATCGTACTACGAATATCTAGGAATTCCGACATTTAATTTAGACTTACCTCCAAGAATTAAAGCGCAAGCTAGACCCATACAAGACTTCGATGATCTAGGATCTTTTGTTATGTTTGGAATGGTCAAATCAATTAAAAGAGGAACTGGTTGGGCAAGAGTAGAGATAGTAGATGAGACTGGATCTGTAGGTCTATTTCACAATGAGCAAACTCAAATAGAAACAAATCAGATGTACTTCATTCTTGTAGGAGATAACAGAATAGCTAAATACATTAATGTAAAAGATGTGGACCCAAATAGCAAAGATATCTTTGTAGATTATTTATATAGAAAAGAATACGATATGGAAGAAGATGAGCTTTTAGTTATCAACTTTACTCCTTATAGAACAAAGGCTGGAAAGACTATGGCTCACATAGTATTTTCCGATAAGAATAAAGTTTTAACTAGGGCAATTGTTTTCCCAACAATGTACGGCAAGGCGGTAGGAAAAATGCGTGAAGGAATGACATGCAAAATAGTTCTGTCTAAACTAGATGATGGAACTCTTATGGTTAAGGAGATAAAATGACAGACGATGTGCAAGGGTTAGTTACTTCAATTAGCTTAAATCAAGTTTTAGTGGCTATACTAGAAGAGCATACTAAATTAACTGTTCCAACTTCAAAGTTTTTAGAGGCATCTTCTGAAGAAAAAGAACTTGTTATTGACTATGACGAAAATAATTTGACATTTACCTTTAGCTTAAGGCTTAAAGACTAATGAAGACAGGCTCTATTTTTAATGGTATAATAATAAAAAGAGAAAAGATAACTAAATGACAATTGTATTAAATGATATATTAGCAAAACTGGATCCAAAAACTAGGGCAAGAGTTCAATCTGCTCAGGATGTTGAGATTCATAAACAGCCTACTCCAAGCATTGGATTAAACATGGCTCTTCGTGGGGGACTTCCCTATGGAAGACAGGTGCTTGTATGGGGAAATAAATCTTCTGGTAAATCTTCCTTTTGCTTGCAGATTATAGCCCTAGCCCAAAAAGAAGGAAAGAGTTGTGCATGGATTGATGCGGAAGCATCTTATGATCCTAAATGGGCAGAAGAGTTGGGAATAGATTCTTCTAAACTAATTTACTCAACCGCAAAAACTGTAAACGATATGGTAGATGTTGCTACAAAATTAATGGACGCAGAAGTAGATTTAATTGTTGTGGATTCAATATCAGCTTTACTACCTGCAATCTATTTTGAAAAAGATGGAAATGAAATGAAAGATTTACAAGACACTAAACAGATAGGCGCTGAAGCAAAGGATATGACCCACGCAGTCAAAATGTTAAACTATGCAAACAAAAACACACTACTTGTTCTCATCTCACAACAACGAAATCAGTTTGGATCTATGCATGCTAGCCACATTCCCACAGGCGGAATGGCGGTTAAATTTTTTAGCAGCACGGTCATTAAACTCTGGTCTTCTGAAGCTGAGGCTAATGCTATTAAGGCTGGTATTAAAGTTGGCGACAAGATTATTGAGCAAAGGGTCGGCAGACCAGTTAATTGGATTGTTGATTACAGCAAAGTCTCACCCCCAAATTTATCGGGACAGTATGACTTTTACTACCAAGGGGAATCTATTGGTGTAGATAGAGTAGGAGAAACTCTAGACGTTGCAGAGATGTGCGGCATTATTGAAAAAGGCGGAGCTTGGTATACCGTAAACGAAGAAAGATTCCAAGGTAGAGCAAAGGCAGTTCAATATCTACGTGATAACCCAAAGGTTATGGAAAAGCTTATAAAGGAAATTAATGCCAAGTCTTGATGAGTTTATAAATAAACCAGAGAAAGTTTACAAAGCAGAACTAGAAAGAATTGGTGGAGCAAAGCCATGCTCAAAATGTGATAAAGATTCTGTTGAATACTTTTGGAATGCAGTAGAAACTACTATGTCATGGGAGTGTCCAGACGGACACAAGAATACGTTTGTGATTAAGTAATGTCAGAAAAATCAGAAGTAAAACGTGACGGGGCAAAGGCTCAAAAAAACAGTGGTCGAGGAGATTACCAAAAGGGCGATGCTAAATGGAATAAGTTCCTTGTAGATTACAAAGAAGCCTCTTCTTCGTTTACTTTAAATAAAACCGTATGGTCAAAAATATGTACAGATACATTTAAGGTAAGCAGAGATATGCACCCAGCTTTAAAGATTATTATAGGAACTGATTCTAAGGTCCGTCTTGGAATTATTGAATGGTCAGTTTTAGAAGAACTGATTGCATCTTGGGAGAAAAACAATGGGATCAAATAATAAAATACCTTTTAACCCTACCGTTATTAAAGACGGAAGGATTGTCAGGATTAGAAAAGATGGCACCGTAAAGGCAGATTTAGGCCCTTACAAGTTAAAGAGTAAGAAGGCGAACTAATGGAGATCTTTTTATTTAGTGGTATAGCAATAGGGTTTTTAATAGGATACCCAATTGGATTATTCATAGATAATTTAAATAAGAAAGAAAATAAAAAAAATGGCAGATGATAAAAACACTTTAGAGTTAATCAATTCTATTACTGAGTTTAACGATCTTTCTGAATACATGAAAGATGATCAGTTAGATAAAGCATTAGCAATTATTGTTAAGCTTCTGATGAATCCAGATGTGCCTTCGGCAAAGGCTCCGTATTTAATTATAGAACTGCAAGCAATGTCTACTAAGTTTTCCATGATGGCCTCAGTGTATTCTACTATTGCAAAGGACAAGGCTGGAACCGTAAACAATAATAAGAAAAATATATACTATTCAGCAAAGGAGTCCATAGACAAACTTGTAGATGCACTTAAGTATGTTGTTAGGTATAACTCATGAATTGGATACAAGCATCAGTTATATTCATTCCAGTTATCATTTTATTGGCAGCTTTCTGGGAGGATATTAAGTAATGGGTAGAAAAATAGTAAAGAACCTTAAGTTTAAAAAACATAGTGGCAAGCATTTTGATCCAGAGAAGTTTGCTTCTTTGCTAGATGAGTCGTATTTAAAGATAAAGCGAGCTGACGGGGAGATGACAAAAAAATCATTTAGCCCTAGTTCTTTAGGATATGGTCATGGGAATTGTCCTAGGTATTGGTATATGGCCTTTAGTGGTGCTATGTTCATAGATGATAACGATTCAGTCGCAGTTGCTAATATGGCACAAGGAACTCAGGCTCACGAAAGATTACAGAACTTAATTAAAACTATGCCAGAATTTAGATCAGAAGAAGAAGAGATCCTAAATGATTATCCTCCAGTAAAAGGCTTTGCAGACTTGGTCATGGAGTATGATAACGAAATGGTCATTGGAGAAATAAAGACAGCCAAGCAAGAAGTATGGGATGCCAGACAATCAGAAATGAAATCTACCCCAAATCATTTACTTCAACTGCTTACCTATATGAAAATTAAAAAAGCTAAAGAGGGATTCTTCCTTTATGAAAATAAAAATACACAAGAGATAATTGTTATTCCTATATCTATGAATGAAAAAAATACTAAGATTATTGAAGATACTTTTTCTTGGATGTGTGAAGTTTGGGATAATTTTAAAGACGGAGATCTGCCAATGAGGCCTCCTGGAGCTTCCAAGACTAAGCTTCCATGCACTTACTGTCCAGTTAAAAAGGAATGTTATGCTGGATTAACAGGAACTGTTCAAATAGAAATGCTGGATATTTCTAACCTATGAAATGTGCAAATAAAGAATGTGCTATAGAGTTTAATCCTAAAACTCATAATCAAAAATATCATAACGATGAATGCTGTAGGGTTGCTACCAACAGAAGGATTATGGAAAAGTATTATGAGAAAAAGGCAATTAGGGGTGGTTCTGTAAGGCATTGTGAGAATTGTAAAACTCTTTTAAGCAGATATAATCAAAAAAATATTTGTTCTGCGTGTGAAAAAAACAATAAGATTACAAATAAAAAAATGCTACTAGGGATATTAGATGAAATTGGGTGAGCTAATTAAACTAAAGGCTAATAGAGTCTTGGGGATAGATGCCTCAACAAACTCAATAGCATTTTGTTTAATGGAAGATAACCGACCCCTTAAATGGGGAAAGGTAGACCTAGTGGGATCAGATATATATGAGAAGATATACAATGCCAAAGTTAAGATGAATGTCATGTTAGATGAATTAAAGAGCGACTACATTGCGGTAGAAGGGGCTATACTTGTCAGATCACCTGATGCCGTGATAAAATTATCATATGTTTATGGAGTCGTCATTGCCGAGCTTATGTCTACTGGCTCTCGTGTTATTACTATATCTCCAAGTTCTTGGCAAGCATATATTGGAAATAAAAACCCTACCAAAGAAGAAAAATCAGAAATTAGATTAAAGAATCCAGGCTACGCAGATTCCTGGTATAAGACTCAGCTTAGAAATATGCGTAAGCAAAGAACTGTAGATTATTTTAATAGTAAATATAAAATAAGTTTAGATGATTTTGATGTAGCAGATTCATTTGGGATTGCTCATTATGCCAACAAGGTTTTGACGGAGCGATGAAGTTATATCAGAGCAAAGAGTGGCTGCATAGAAGATACGTAGTTCAAAAGAAAACGGTTACAGAGATAGCCAAAGAGTGTAATGTTTCTGCTATGACTATACAGAGATACCTAGATCAGTTTGGATTAATTAAAAAGCGATGAAGATCTATGATGGAAGTAATAGTCAATCTGGGCAAGAATCTTTTGTAATTGGTTCTTTAAAAGAAAAAAGAAACGGATGCTACTTAGAAATAGGTGGCTACCACTCTAAATACGATAGCAACACCTACCTGCTGGAAACACAATACGGATGGTTTGGGACAGCGCTAGAAATAGATAAGGAAAGATCAGATGAATACAATTCAAATAGATCTAATATATGTTTAACTGCCGATGCAACTACCTTTAATTATTTAGAGTATTTTAAAAACAATAATTTTCCAGATCGTATAGACTATTTACAAGTAGATATTGAGCCTGCATTTCAATCTTTAAAAGCTTTAGAAGCCCTACCCCTTGACAAATATAGGTTCTCTATTGTAACATTTGAACATGATCTTTACGCAGATCAGGGAAACTTGCTGGTTAAGGAAAAAGCAAAAGAGATATTTAAAAAGTTTAACTACGTTCTTGTAAAAGAGAATGTAGAGCACGAAGGCAAGATATTTGAAGACTGGTGGGTCGATTCAAATATATACAATGATATGGAGATAGTATGTTAAAGCCAGTATTTGAGGACACAGATGTATTTAGTTATAACGATCTTTATCTACATGCAATCTCCGCTCCAGCAGGGCATAAGATATTAAACACATGCCTTGAGATTGCCCAGATGCTAATTGATAAGAATATCTCATACGGAAACTCAGCTCTCGAGCCTGTGAGAATATTTTCAACGGCGGATTCAACAGAACAATTAAAGGTAAGAATAGACGATAAACTAAATAGAGTAAAGAATAACCAAGGATATGCTGGAGATAATGATATAGATGATCTTATAGGCTATCTAATGCTGTATAAAATAGCCAAATCAGGTTGATTTTTTAGTCGACTAAGAGTATAATCAAAGCATGTCTGAGATAGAGTTATCCGCCCATTTTGACCGAATGAACAGAGTAGTGTCAGAATTATTAAAAGGAAGCAACCCCACCCAAATCGCCGCTATAACGGGCTTTAAGAGGGGTGACGTAGTTGACCTTATAGATGACTGGAAAAACGTTATTCATAACGACACAGGGGCACGTGAGAGGGCTAAAGAGGCTATCTCAGGAGCAGACCAGCATTACGCAATGCTAATTAAAGAAGCTTGGAAGACTGTTGAGGATGCCGATCAGGCGGGACAACTAAATGTTAAGGCTACATCCCTAAAGCTAATTGCAGATATTGAAGGCAAAAGAATTGGAATGCTCCAAGAGGTAGGCTTGCTAGACAATGCCGAACTTGCAAATCAAATTGCAGACACAGAGCGCAAGCAAGATATCCTAGTAAAAATATTAAAAGAAGTTACAGCGTCTTGCCCTAAATGTAAAATAGAGGTGGCAAAAAGACTTTCACAAATTACTGGAATTGTAGAACCAATTGAGATAATTGAGGAAGTAAATGGATCTTAATTTTAGTGATTTAATTGATATATTAGATGGAGCAGAGTTTGAAGAAACTCCAGTAGATCTAAGAACATTTGTGGTGAACCCAGAGTATCTTTCTCTGCCCCCACTTTCAGAATTGCAATACCAGTTAATTGAAAAGAGTTCTCAGATATATAAAGAGTCTAGTCTTATTAAATTATTTGGAGAAAAAGATGGACAAAGAGTATTTAAACAAACATGTAACGAAGTTATAGCACAACTAGGAAAAGGTTCAGGAAAAGATTACTGCTCTACCATATCAGTTGCTTACATTGTGTACCTACTTCTTTGCCTAAAAGATCCTGCAGCATATTACGGCAAGCCTCCAGGTGACTCTATAGACATTTTAAATATTGCTATTAACGCACAGCAAGCAAGCAACGTGTTTTTTAAAGGATTTAAAACTAGAATTGAAAGATCCCCATGGTTTGTTGGAAAGTATGAGGCTAAGGCTTCAGAAATGAAATTTGATAAAGGAATAACAGTTCATTCTGGACACTCAGAAAGAGAAGCATTTGAAGGATATAACGTAATAGCCGTAGTCCTTGATGAGATATCAGGATTCGCAATTGAGAGCACAAGCGGCAACGATCAGGCTAAAACAGGAGAAGCTATCTATGATATGTATAGAGCCTCAGTTGCATCTCGTTTCCCAGATTTTGGTAAAGTAATACTTCTTTCTTTCCCAAGATTTAAAAACGATTATATTCAGGCACACTACGAATCAGTAATTGCAGAAAAAGAAGTTGTTATTAGAAGTGAAACAATGAAGATGGATGACGATCTGCCAGACGGAACGGATGGTAATGAGGTTACTGTTCAATGGGAAGAAGACCATATTAAATCATATCTATACCCAAAAACATATGCTATTAAAAGACCAACATGGGATGTTAATCCTACAAAAAAAATACAAGACTTTAAAGTAGACTTTTATAGAAACTACATGGACGCCTTAGGTAGATTTGCCTGCATGCCACCAGAAGCCGTAGATGCTTTTTTTAAATCAAGAGAGAAAATAGAAAAAGCTTTTAATAACATGAATCTGCCAGTAGATAATTTTGGAAGAATGGAAGATTGGTTTCAGCCAGAAAAAGATAAAGAATATTTTATTCACGTAGACTTAGCTCAGAAGCACGACCATTGTGCAGTTGCAATGGCACATGTAAATAGATGGGTAAATGTAAAAGTAACTAATGAATATTCTCAACCTGCTCCTGTTGTAGAGGTAGATGCAGTAAGATTTTGGACTCCAACTGCAGATAAGTCAGTTGACTTTACTGAAGTAAAAGATTACATCTTGTCATTAAAGACAAGAGGATTTAATATCAAGGTGTGCACATTTGATAGATGGAACTCCCACGACATGATGCAGCAATTGAAACAGTACGGAATTAATACGGAGCTGCTATCTGTTGCTAAAAAACATTATGATGATATGGCAATGATTGTTTCAGAAGAAAGAGTCTCTGGCCCAGCAATTAAATTATTAATTGATGAGCTATTGCAATTAAGAATTACAAGAGACAGGGTTGACCACCCAAGAAAAGGCTCAAAGGACTTGGCGGATGCAGTTTGTGGATCAATTTTTAATGCTATAAGTAAATCAAAGCAGGACAAACAAAAAGAAATTCAGATTCATACCTATGATTCTATGAATGATGATAACGATCAGAGGGATGAAGAGGTTGTTCTTAATATGATTAGAGCACCTAGAATACCGACAGACCTACAAGAAGCAATGGAGAATATGCAAATAATATGAGCGACTACCAAGATAAAGCAAAAGAGTGTAAGTGTTGTGGAAAACACGTTCCGCTTCCAATAGTTCTTAAAGAATATTTTGGAAACACGGTCTGTCCCACCACATTTGCAAACATCGTAGAGTATAAAAGAATGTGGACTAGCCTAGGCAAAAGACCACAAGGCAATATCAGAAAGCATTTTTCTGACTATGTTCAACAAATAGTAGAACAGACAATTGATAAAAAAGAAGACGGAAGCCTACAGAGCTAATTGCTGTATAATTATATGTAGAAAGAAGGTTGCTATGTTTGAAGATGATTATGAAGACGAGCAAGACGAACAGGATCTTTCTGCCTATATGGAAATGGGAGTTATAGAGTTAGAAGGAATGGACGAAAACGGAGAAGCAATTTTTTCTATAAACGAAAGCGCTAAAATTTTAGCCCCACACTTATGGCAATCTCATATAGACTATGTAGATAAATCTTTAATAGAACTATACCAAGCTGGATTAGTTAAGGTTGAGTACAACGAAGACTTAGAGGCAACCTTCCTATTGTCCCCAGAAGGACACGCCCTTGCAAAAGAAAAGGGATTAATTGAAATGGATATTAATAGGAATATTCCGAACGACTAAAATATGATATAATTATATTAGGATGCTCAATGGGGTCCTAATTTAACTTATTCGCTTGAAAGGGGAATAAAATGGTAACAAAACTTGCTATGGATCTTTTCAATGATCCATTTTTTATTGGATGGGATACAAATTTTGCAAAAATGCAATCTTCAGGATCTAACTATCCAATTTACGATCTAGTCAAATTCGATAACGGTGCCTACGGCATTAGTTTGGCAATTGCTGGATTTGAACGTGAAGACATCAGCATTTCTGTTGAAAATAATAATTTGGTCATCAAAGGTGAACTACACGGAGAACACTGGGATGGAGAATATATCCACGAAGGTATTGCCAAAAGAAATTTTGAAAGGTCATTTTCATTAGGAGAATATATGGAAGTTGATAACGCTGAAATGAAAGACGGTATGCTCCATATACACATTAGTAAAAATGTCCCAGAAGAAAAAAAGCCAAAAGTCATCAAGATCAAATAAATAGTATAATAAGAACCTGCACCCCTTCATCGGGGAGTCGCAGGTTATTCGGGTCGCTACCCGAAGGATGGACCTGAGTACGTCCGCAAACTGCTCATTTAAAATTTAAGGGGAATGATGTTCGAATACAGAGTCAAGCAAATGACAAAGGTAGTAGACGGAGACACTATCGATGTTGATATTGATTTAGGATTTAGCATTTCTTACTCTCAAAGATTAAGATTAGCTGGCATAGATACACCAGAATCTAGAACGACAGATAAGCTTGAAAAAACTTTAGGCCTTGAATCAAAAGAGTATCTCAAGTCTAAATTTAAAAATGCTGTATCAATAATTGTAAAAACAGAAAAGCCAGACAGTACAGAGAAGTACGGTCGTATTCTTGGATGGGTATACCTTGATGGAAATACAAAGTCTGTTAATGAACAAATGATTGAAGACGGATACGCCTGGGGATACATGGGCGAAACTAAGGTTAAAGACTTTGTAGCCTTAGCAGAAAAGAGAAAGAAGAGCGGTAAATAGTGCCGAATTACGAATACTCATGTTCATCCTGCAACAAATCTACAGAAGTTAATAGAAAGTTTGATGATAAAGAAATAATCCCTCCTTGCCCTTCTTGTGGTTATAAAATGACAAGATCCTATGGTGCAGTTGGAGTACAGTTTAAAGGGTCTGGTTTTTACAAAACAGATAATCCTAAGTAACCAAACTAATTTAAATACACATACGTGATATAATCTTCATGTAACAAAAATTTTGTTGCATGGAGACCCAATTGAGTAGAAAGATAAAATTATTTCTGGCTGGCCTGTTTGTAACTGGTTGGCTATTTTTTATAGGACCAAGTTATGCGTGGGCGACAGAGCAAGGCGGACAAGAACAAGTAGTAGTAAGTCCAGCGCAAGTGGCGGTAAATACAACCATTGCAACAGCCACCACTGAAGTTGCACAAGCGGTCTCAGCATCAGAAACAGCAACTGCAACAATTGCAACAGCAGTACAGGCAGTAACAACATCTAACACAGCCGTATCAGCAGCAACTACTGCAGTCACTGCGGCAACTATTGCGGTAGAAGCAGTGCCTTTGCTTATAGAAACAGCAACTACTTTAATTCAGTCAGCACAGACATCCGTACAATCAGCCACAGCAACTATAGCAACAGCAACTACTGCGGTAGCAGCAGTAACTCCTGCACGGACAGAGGCTCAAACACAATTAACTCAGGCAAACGTTGCAATCAATACCGCTCAAGATGCAGTGAATGATTTGGTAGCTACAGTTGGCACAACATCAAATGTTTTAGCAAATACAGATGACGCAGGAATTCTTATGAATTTACCATTTAATTTACAATTAGGTGGAGTTACATATTCAAATGTTTATGTTAGCTCTAATGCAACAATAACCTTTGGTGTCAATGAAGGACAAAACTACTCTTCTACACCTAATGCTCCTTCAATTTCTGTGGCAGGGTACGATTGGACTACGTGGAGCAATGGCTCTGGTATTACTTATT
>Ga0208966_1000017_pt1 | contig 59495 bp, 54 predicted proteins | sample GreLakmeHU45MSRF_FD_187701 | JGI IMG/M metagenome (GOLD analysis project Ga0208966, IMG submission 187701) | Freshwater lentic microbial communities from great Laurentian Lakes, MI, USA - Great Lakes metaG HU45MSRF (SPAdes) | ecosystem: Environmental > Aquatic > Freshwater > Lake | place: Great...
TTCTGGTATTGTTTTTATTACCTCTTTAATATTATTATTTAAGTCTTCGTAATATAATCCTTGTTTCTTTTGTAATTTAGATTTTAGAAGACTAAAAAACATTTCTATACTATTTGTATAATGTTGATATGGAACTGAATAAATCAACTTATTATTTTTGTTTATTAATTCCTTAACTCTTATGTTTCTATGGGAACTTGCATTATCTAAAATGATAACCTTGTTTTTATATTTATTAGTAATAAACCTTTCTAAAAATACTAATAACCTATCACCATCTATACCACCTTTATTATATAATTCATAACCGATTACGCCTTTTATTGAAATATCAAAAACACCTGTATATTTTTTGAAAACTTCTTGTGAATTAGTTTTGTTAGTAATAAAAATATTTAAAGGTATGTGTATTATATTATAATGATAAGATAATATGACTGATATGGTTAATATTGATATGTATAATAATTTAATGATTGAAAATGAATTGTTAAAGAAAAAAATATAGAATTAGAAGAGAAGTTAAGATCATATACCAATACAGAAAGAAATAAAAAGTATTATGAAAAAAATAGTGAAAAGGTCAAAGAAAAGGCAAAGAACTATATGGAGAAAATGAAAACGGAGAACCCAGAAAAACTTAAAGAGTGGCGACATACTGCTTATATGAATAGAAAGGCAAAGTTGGAACAGAGTTAATAGTTATATCTCTTGTCTTATACCTTTACCATCATATACATATAATTCAAATAAATATCCAGTATCAATACATGCTTGTTTCTTTAAAGGAATATCTTCAATATCTTTTTTATAAGTCCATGTGCTTTTAACTTCATACATAGTATTTATTTTTGGTATATATACATCACAATAGTATCTATGTTTTTTATTATCTTTTTCATACCATATTTCAGGAACTTCTGTTCTTTTTACTATTATATCATCGTATGTATATCCTTCTTCCACAAGACTTTTAAGTAATATCGGTTCATATCCTTGAACTTGTATAGTAGTACCGTACGGAAAGTTAAATACTTTATATTTATAAGCATTATAAGATTGTTTTTCAGAAATTTCAGCATTTTGCGATACATGTTCTACACCATATCTTTTAATGCAAGTTTGTTTGAATTTATCCTTTGCTTCTTGGGATTGCGAAGCATATTCTACTCCATATTTAATTAAACAGGTTTGTTTTGATTTATCTCTAACTTCTTGTGATTTAAGTGGATTTTCTACACCATATTTTTCAATACAGGTTTGTTTTGATTTATCTCTAACTTCTTGTGATTTAAGTGGATTTTCTACACCATAATTATTGAAACAAGTTTGTTTGGATTTATCTCTAACTTCTTGTGATTTCATAGGACATTCTACACCATATCTTTCAATACAAGTTTGTTTGGATTTATACTTTGCTTCTTGGTATTGCTGTGGATATTCTACACCATATCTTTCAATACTGTTTTGTTTTACCTTCTCGTATTTTTTATTTTTGGTACATATTTTACAAAAAGCGCCAATATCATATAACAATCTAAATGTCTTACTATACTCAATACCACAATTACATATAAACTTAATCTTTGTATCCCTATTACATTTTTCTAATTTATCAAAAATTATTATACATTTATCTCTACTACATATATTTTCTGATATTTCTTTTGTTAAACAATTTCCTTTCCTTTTATTTATGCTACATATTTTACAAAAAGCACCAATTTTATATAACAATCTAAATGTCCTACTATACTCACCCCCACAATTACATATAAAATCAACCTTTATATCCCTATTATATTTTTCTATTTTATCAAAATCTATAATACATTTGTCTCTGTTACAAACCTCTTGTAATACTTGTGCTTTAATTAGTAATTTTTTAGGAGATGAAGGTACAACAATGCACTTTAAAAATTATAAAAAAGAAACTAATCAATTTAAATTATGGAATAGGGTTTTAAAGTTAGATAGTAAAATTTTTAAAAAAAATAAATATGAGTTTAATTATATGATTAGAACTGATGGTATTTCTGTTGGTATTTTATTTATTAGAACAGACAATCAAGGGAAGCCTTTAAAATATTATAATCCTAATAATAAACCAATAGATAATACAAAATATATTGAAAAAGAAATTATCACAGATGAATTAAGAAGTAAAAAGATAGTATGCGTAGATCCAGGTTGTAGTGATTTAATTTATTGTGGTAGCAAAGATGATGATGGTAATTTAGAAACATTTAGATATACTCAAAATCAAAGAAGATTAGAAACAAGAACAAAAAAATATAATAAGATTATTGAAGAAGTTAATAATACAACCTTTATAAATGGTAAAAATATTAAAGAAATTGAGAGCGTTTTAAGTAGTCATAATAAAAGAACTTGTAATTATGATAAGTTCAAGAATTACTTGATTGAAAAAAATAAATTGAACCTATTGTTATTTTCTCATTATGAAAAGACCTTTTTTAGAAAGTTCAAATTAAACAGGTATATCAATACACAAAAAAGTGAGAGTAAAATGATAAAGAACTTTGCTAAAAAGTTTGGAGAACCGAATGATATATTGTTTATAATGGGCGATTATGATAAAGGTAGTAGTAATATAGGTGGGTTAGAACCTACAATTTGTAAAAAGTTTAGAAGAATATTTAAGAATGCTGGATTTAGAACCTATTTAGTAAATGAATTTAGGACATCTAAGTTATGTAATTGTTGCAATTGTGAAATATCACCATTTATGATAAGACAAAGTCATAAACCAAATGATATCAAAGTTAATAAAAAAATAACTATTAATGGATTACTTTCTCATCAAGAGGATAAGCAGAAATGCGAGATAATTCATAATAGAGATAAAAACGCTGTTCAAAATATGTTAAATATTGTAAAGAGTATATTTACAATAGGAAGAAGACCCGACATATTTACGAGAATTCATACATAGTCCACGCTATGTAATAACCAAATTTTTACTACTTTTGGATATTTTGTTTGCTGTTAAATCGGCATTTTAAATGTCCAAAGGTGTAAAATATAATTTGAGTACATAACTTTATTTTTTTAGAAATTTCTAAAAAACTTTTGAAATATTAGAAAATAAAAAGTTATGTACTCAAATTATTCTATTCATTTTTATAAATATATGTAGTTTATTAAGCCTATAAATTCATCTATAACTATCTATAATCCTATTAAATATTGTATATCAAATGCTTAAAGATTATTTAATATTAATATAATAAATGAAAAAGTCATTACGCCAATCTTGCTATATATCTATTGAAAATAATGAGAATATTGGTTGTCAACTATTTAATATAGCATTTTTAATAAATATTTTGAATAAATCTAAAGAAAAAAATATTAATAGGAAGATTGTATTTAGAAAAGGAAATAAAATATATAAAGATACATTATTTGATGGATTATTTAATATACTTGAAGATGATAAATATGATAAAATTGTTTTTCAAAGAAAATCTATAAATGATATTGATATAGAAGACATATGTTATAGTGTAGAAAATATAGAGATATGTGATACATATTCTAACAATAAAGCAAAAACGTTTACGTATATTGACGATTTTATTAAAGATAAAATAATTAAATTAGTATATTCGAATGAAAATTTGATGTATTCGGCATATTATAAATATAGATATATTCTAGATTTTTTTGGTAATAATACAACTGACGATGATATTGTATTGTTGCATATATTAAAAGATACTGATATAGATTATGATTATTACTTTAATGCCCTAAGTATTATGGAAGAGAAAAATATAAACAAAATTGCTGTTATAACCGATGATATAGGATGGGCTAAAATAATTCTAACAGATATTAATGAATCTTCAATATATACATTTTATTATTTAGATAGTAATGAAAAACACAGTTATGAAACCAATTTTATATTGATGTCAATGTTTAAAAATATAATAATATCAAATAAAAAAGAAGATATGGATAGTATTTGGGCTTCATATATAAGTTATTATGATAATAAAAATATTATTTCTGTTGATAAAAATGTAATACATAAATATATAACAGATATAATATAAATAATATAAATGATTAATAATGATTTATATTTTACTTTTATAAAAATTTCTAGCAATTATAGAAATCTAATAGTGTGTAAATATTGGTATAAAAATATTATTAAAGATATTAAGAAAAAGAAAATAGATTTTTATGATATACAATTGTATAATGCTATAAATAATAAGCATTTATTTTTATTATATAAACCATTTGATAATATAATATTAAATGCTTATAATAATATTATATTGAATATAATAAAAATTGTAATTAACGACGAAGATATTAAAGATAAAATTATGGACAGAATTATAGAGAATTACAAACAATTGAGCATTATTATAGCAATTTACCATAACTATAATACATATAGTAATTTAGAATCACATATTGCCGATGAATATTCTAAAATACTTTGTAAATATTATGACTATAATATTATATTAGCATAATTTAACATTTAATATTTATTGTCATTACAGGACTTAAGAAACCACTATCTTTAAATATAATTCTGTAATGAAAGTGTCTTTCTAAAATTTTATTGAATATTTTTTTAACTTTGTATTTATCCGGACAATATAAACGAACCTCTGCCTTTCCGTTCTTTACTACGGATACGCCTATATTATTAAAGTTTTTGTATGCTTCAAAAGGGTCTTCTATTATTTTTGAATTATCTGTACTATTAGCAGCCCAATAAATTATCTTTGTTCCTTCATCATATTCTGACATATCTATTGAATAATTTAAATTAGCACCTTGAGGATATTTGGGATCACATATTAATGTATTAGGTAAAAATGTTAATCCTAAAAATGGTAAGAAAGTTTCTTTTTTTAATGATAAAAATATAATTATAGATATTATTATTATTGATAAAATGCGAATAAAAATATTATAATCATCATTAAATAATATATATATACTTGTAGTTAACGCATAAAGCATTAAAACGAATACAATAATCATATGTATATATATTTCAGTCTTAAACAGATTATTCATATTTTTTAGAAATCTATTATATAAAAAGAATATTATTATTTATCTTACATAAATACTATCAGCAACTCCCATATTAATACATTCATCGGCATTAAATTGAAGATCTTTGACTAGTAGATCTTTTAGCATTTTTTTATTAATTTTAGTTTTTGTTAGATAAAAGTTATTGATATGTTCTTGAATTTTAATACAATTTTTATAAGTATCATCGATATAAGCCAATTTACCCCAACAGCCAGAACGTAATTCGTGAATCAATACATACGAATTTTTACAAACAAATCGCTTTTTACCATGAATACTAATAAGTGTTCCTGCCGAAGATACGCTACCATCAATAACCGTATTTACAGGAATACGCGAATTTTCCATACAATCAATAATAGAAAATGCCGATGATATACAACCTCCATCTGTTGTAATATGCAAAAACATTTCGTTTTTAATATTCTTTTCAACTTCTTCAATCATAAGTTCGCTCTCCAACATTCTAATGTTTTTACAGAGCAAAAAAGAAGATTTTGACGTAATATCTCCGGAGAAATAGATATGATTATTATTTATATATATTTCAGTATCATTACTTGTTTCATCGCCTGACCCTTCGTTTTTTTCCATCAACTTCCTTTTCTTGATTCTTTTAGAAAAATTCATAATATTATATATAAATAGTGTTAAAATCTTATATCATAATATGTAAAATTAATTATTATAATAAATATAAAATATCTCTTAGATATATAAAAAGGTTTTTATTTCTATTTATTATAGATAGCAATGGAATTATTTAATTACTTTATAATAATATTGATAATTTCTATAATTATTCTAATACTATATTTTAATGATAAAATAAAAGCAATGTTATATAATTATTATATCGAGCCGTTCGCAGTAGAGGAAAATATAGGATTAAAGTGGTTATATTTAGGAAACACAGAACCTAATGGAAACAAAATTAATAATGAAAAACTTTATATTTTATTGAATTATAAATGGGTTTCTCCTATAATCATTGATAAAGACGAATTAGATTCATTAGGAATTAAAAATATAACTTACGATAGTTATATTGATGTTGATGGTAGATTCTTTAAACCTTATAATATTTCAACGGATAATAAAGATATCGGATTAATGTGGAGAGATTTAGGAATTAAAACTGAGAGATATGTAACAAGTTATTATAAAGAAATTAAGAATGATAAACTTAAAAATGCCATAGATATTAAAGCAAAAGATATTGAAAAAACTAAAAAATATGAAACTATTGATGGTGAAAATATTATATCATTTACACAAGCACAATATAACAATATTAAATCAAGTACGCCATTAACATATGATTCATATATAATAGTCGGTGATGATAAACACATATATCAACCTTATTATAAACATAATATAGTTAAGATAGATGGGGCTTTTTCAGATATTAACATAGAAAAGATATTAACAAGCGGTTTTGATAATTCATTCTTAAAATCCACACCAATAAAAACACATAATATGAAAAACGAAGATTATTTCAATACTGAAATATATAATAATAAAGGTGTGTCAAATAATGAATTACAATTTAATACAGAAACTTTTAATTATAGACAGAGTAATGATAATAGTTATAAATCTATTTTAGAACCAATTGAAGATAATTATCTGCCAACTATTTCAGAGAAATACAATAATGATCCTAAATATCAGGCAGAAAAAACTATAAATCAGTTTGTTATTATAGATATTTATAAGAATATATTAGGGAGACAACCAAAACAGCGAGAAATAGTATTAAATCTTCAAGAATTTTATGAAAAAAATAGTAATGAAGAAAAATTAAAACTTAAACTTTATAATACAAGTGAATATAAAATGATAGTTAAAATGCAGTCAAATGACATAGACCCATCGCTTGTTTCGAATATATCCGAAAAGAATATAATTGATAATTTAATAGTTATCTATAAAAATCATTTTAATAAAATGCCTCACGATAAAATGAGAATTCCTTTAAAACAATCTTATATACATTTACAATTTAATGATTATTTATTTAAAGCAATGTTGATGCATGATAATTATCCTAATTTTGAAAGAGACATTTTGAGAGAATACATCATAAATGATGAAAAATTATTAGAACTTTTTGATAATAATTTTATATTATACGAGTTGCGTTTAATAGCAAACGAATTAAAAAGACGCGAATTATTAAAACGCGAAGCTTTATCGACTCCTGTAGCACTCGCAACAGATGCTTCAAAAAATAAACCTGAATCCGCAAATAGTCAAGATACTAATTTAAATAGTCAAAAACATATTTCTGACATTATGAAAAATAGCGAACCTGTATTTAATATTAATATAACATTACAAGATAAAAATACATCTACGCCATTTAATACTTGTATTAAACCTAATAATCCTAATAATAGATATTCGTCGATAGCATTTAATCCTTCTGATCCTACTGTTTCTTTAAATATTCCTGGATTTTCAGGTTCTGGTACTTCTATAACTTCGAGAAGTTCAAATATATTATATTCAAATACATCGAACTTATATAATAATACAAAATCTTCTAACTACGCAATGAATAGACCTAATAATATGAATGCTATAAATATAAGAATTGACAGTAGTTCAAATATCAATAATATAAATGCTCCTGTATATTCGACAGATGATCTTTACTCTACATTAGAAAATAGTGGAAATGTAGAATATAGTTATACGGATGATACACAAGAAGAACAGATAGTTCCAACGAGAATATATGAACCTATAAATTACAAACAACATTATATGGGCCCTTCCCAATATAGACCAAATGTATGTTCTTATGGAACTAAACAAATAGTTAATCCTATTTATTTAAATGCCGATGGAACAGATTTGCGAGAGGCCATTGAAAATACACAAATAGGTAGTATAATGCCAAAATTTGTATATAGAGAATATGAAGATGTAATATAAAATGTTTATTATATATAGATATTAAAAATAATAATGTATTTAAGTTTAGATGGCGGAAGCACTAAAGTTTATACAGGACCGAAGAAAGGGAAGTTTTATATTAACAAGAAAGGTAATAAAGTTTATTTAAATCGCAAAATGTTGGAAGACGAAGTTCCTTATAAAAATAAGAAAAAACCCGCTAAACCTGCTAAATCAGCAAAGCCTAAAAAAATTGCGGAAACGGTAGTTATGAATTAGTATTTTTTTTAATATATTTATTAAAAATAGATTGTAATGTCTTCATTAACTATCAATAAGATTATTAAAGATATTGAAGTTAAAAAACTAAAAGAGTTATATAGCGAATTTAATAATGTTATTAAACTTATATCTAAATTTATTATAAAGAAAAACCTTATATTATATGGTGGTCTTGTAATTAATTTATTATTACCTAAAAAACATCGCTTTTATAAAGAGTATACTATTAACGATTACGATTGTTATTCTAAAAATCCTGTAGAAGATGCTTATGAACTTGCTAATTTAATTAAGAAATCAGGATATAAATATATCAAAATTAAAAAGGCTATCCATAATAATACTTATAAGATTTCTGTATTTGGAAAACAATTTTTTGACATTACTTTTATTGAATCTGATATATATGATATTTTATTGAATTATATTAAAAACAGTCAAAAATCTTTGAAATATTACAAAGATAAGTATAAAATTATACCTATAGAAATTGTTAAACAGAACTTATATTTTGAATTAGCAAGACCTATACAATCGGGTTTTAGATGGGAAAAACTATATAATAGATTAGAACTTATTAATAAATTTTATCCGACAGAAAAGAGCGTAGAAATTTTAAAATGTATTCCTATTAAGAAAGAGTATTCAAGTATTGTTAAGGTTTTACTAGAGTATATCAAAAGTAATAAAATACCTATAATAGATAGTTATTCTATTAAAATATATAATGATTGTTCATATTGTTGCTATCGTTTGACAGAAAATTCTATATATATTACTATATTAGTAAAAAATATTATAGAATCTTATAATGATATTAAAAATATACTTAATATTAATAAAAGTGAATATGATATTAAAGTATTAAGGAAAGGTATTAATTCATATAATTTATATAAAGAATATAATATTAAAATTATAAATAAGTCTACTAAACAGCACTTTAATATTGTGCGGATTATTGAAATTAAAAATCAATGTTTTTCAACAACCGTTAAAAATAATTATATCTTAGGAAGTATAGATACGTGTCTTTATTTCCTATATTATAATTATATTAAAAATAAAATATATTATAACAATAACTCTGAAGCAGATGAGAATATCTATTACATTAATCAATACGAAAATAATATAATAAATAATGTTAAATATAATATAAATGAAAGATTGAAAAAAAATTGTTTCGGTGATATTGATTACGAAGACGAATTAAAAAATATTTGGAATAAACGCTTAACACTTGAATACATATAATTTATTCTTAGTTAATCTTCTTTATTTTATCATATTCCATTTTATGAAATATTTTTTTAATACTATCATCAATATCATTGTCTAATTCAGAACATGTATCTGAATCTATAGTACTTTCAGAATCATTAATGCTACTATCATAATACGCGTAGTTTATCTGGGTATTAACAGCATTTACAGATATTTTTGATTCTTTATTACAGACATGTTCAACATCTTTGTCAGGACCATTTGGTCTAATACTAAAATTATCATTATTTGTATTTTCTGTTATTGATAATTCATAAGGGTCTTTATCAGGTTCGCTATTATCTTCGACACTATTACTATCGCTACATTCATAAATATTATAATCAACAATAATTATATTTTTTTCATTGTCAAGGATAATCTTATCACTTTTTTTAAGAGTATCTATGAATTCAACCATTCTTATTTTTTTAATTTTTTTCATATTTAAGTTATCATTATCTATGAGAAGTTTAATAGCCTGACTTTGCATACTAATAATAACATCATCATAATATGGCAATATACAATTTAAACATAGATAAAAAGATACAAGAAAATTATAATAAACTGTTTTATAATTGTTTAAAATATTTAAACGCATTTTATATGTAATTATTTATAATATAATATATCATTATCCATATATATTTTTTTTGATAGTATAAACACATATAGTTAGTTTAAAAGATTCTTCGTCTAGTTTATTTAATATATTAAAACTCTTATCACGTATTTTTATAGTAAATCTTGTACAATTTTGTTCTATAGGATTTAATGTGTATATTGTAGGGTCAGTCCAATTAGAACTTGCTAATGAATAAAAATTTCTAAATCTACTTAAAGCATTTGTATGATAATCTGCGCGATTATATGATATTGCTTCAAAATATTTATGTGTATTAAATGTTGTTGGTGTATTTTTATAATAAAAAATTCTATCATAATTATTCAATTCGATATAAAATATATCATCAAAATTTAAAGTTCTATAACTAGTTACATCTGTAGTTTCAATTGTATTTAATACAATTGACGCTTCAATTATCTTTACACTTGATATATTTTTAATAGGATTTTCAAATTTTATGTAAAAATCAAAAGCATTGGCTGAATTAGATATTCCATTTGCCGAATCTAAATGTATTATTTGTTTTTCATATTCTGAAGTATTATTTAAATCTACTATCATACTTTAAAATACTCTTTATATTATTATTTTATTATTATTTATAGTATTATATCCCATAAACCACAATATATTTTCTTCGTTTTATATTTATAAATTCGTCATATTTTTGCTACATTATTACATTATTTGTATTTAATGTGATATAGTAATATTTATTTTATAAAAATATATAAAGATTTTACATATAATATATGTATAAGAAAAAAGAATAAAAGGTATAATGACAGATAGCAAAGATATTGCCGCAGGTTTTGATATTGGTACTACTACAAGTTGTGCCGCTATCTGGATAAATGACAGAGTTGAGATTATTCCAGATACTCAAACAGGTTCTCGCATCATTCCTTCTTATGTATCATTTAGCGATGAAGAAAAACTCGTAGGTGATGCAGCAAAAAATCAATCTACTATGAATCCTAAGAATACTGTTTATGATACTAAACGTTTGATTGGTAGGAAGTTTAGCGACAGCGTGGTTCAGGATGATATTAAACTATGGTCTTTTAATGTTACTGGCGATTCAAATAATAAACCTCTAATTAATGTTAAGTATAAGAAAGAGGAAAAGAGTTTCCATCCTGAAGAAATTTCTGCAATGGTTATTCAACGTCTTAAAGAAACTACCGAATCGTTTCTCGGTCATCCTTTGAAAAAAGTTGTCATTACTGTACCTGCTTATTTCAATGATTCGCAAAGACAGGCAACTAAAGATGCGGGAACTATTGCGGGACTCGAGGTTCTTCGTATTATTAACGAGCCTACGGCCGCCGCTATTGCTTATGGTTTGGATAAAACTGATGATAAAAAAGAGCGTAATATTCTTGTATTTGATTGCGGTGGAGGTACTCATGACGTTTCTATTCTTACACTTGATGGTGGTATTTTCGAAGTAAAAGCAACAGGCGGCGATACTCATCTAGGAGGGTCTGATATTGATAATATCATTGTTGATTATCTATGTGATGAAATTAATAAAAAATATAAAAAGAACGTTCGTGAAAATGCCCGAGCCCTTAAGCGTCTAAATATTGCGGCAGAAAAAGCCAAAAAGAATTTGTCATCTTCTACTACTACAACTATTGAGGTAGATTCTCTTATTGACGGTGTTGATTATAATACTAATCTTACTCGTGCAAAATTCGAATCTCTTGCCGATAAAGTTTTCCAACGAACACTTGAACCTCTTGATCGTCTTCTAAAAGATGCCAAAATGAGCAAAAGTGATATTGATGAGATTGTGTTGGTTGGCGGTACTACACGTATTCCTCGCGTCCAAGAGTTGTTGTCAGGATATTTTCACGGAAAGCAATTGAATAAATCTCTAAATCCTGACGAAGCAATTGCTTATGGTGCTGCTGTACAAGCATCTATTCTAACAGGACAAGGAAATAGTAAAACAAATGAACTTCTTCTTCTTGATGTAGCCCCTCTATCTCTTGGTATTGAAACTGCTGGTGGCGTTATGACTAAAATAATTGAACGTAATACTACTATTCCTACAAAGAAATCGCAAGTATTCTCTACATATTCAGATAATCAACCGGGTGTAGATATTAAAATCTACGAAGGTGAAAGAGGGTTTACAAAAGATAATAATCTTCTTGGTAGTTTCCATCTTGACGGAATCCCACCTATGCCTCGCGGACAAGCCCAAATCGAGGTATCATTTGATATTGATGCTAATGGTATTATGAATATTGCGGCAGAAGAAAAATCGACAAAGAAAACGAACAATATAACTATTACAAATGATAAGGGACGCTTGTCTAAAGAGCAAATTGAAGAAATGATTAAAAAGGCCGAAGAATATAAAAATGAGGATAATAAACAAAAAGAACTAATTGAATCAAAAAATGGTCTCGAAAATTATCTATATAATCTAAGAAATTCTATGACTAAAAGCGCGGATTCGTCACCAATCCTCGATGAAGTTAAAAAAGAACTTGACCCAATTATTGAGGAAGGTCTTAAATGGTTTGAAGAAAATGGAAGTTCTGATGTTGAAGTATATAAAAATAAGCAAAAAGAACTGGAAGAAAAAGTAAATCCACTAATGCAGAAATTGTATAGTCAAGGAATGCCTGGAGGAATGCCTGGTGGAATGCCTGGTGGAATGCCTGGAGGAATGCCTGGTGGAATGCCTGGAGGAATGCCTGGTGGAATGCCTGGAGGAATGCCTGGAGGAATGCCTGGAGGAATGCCTGGAGAGGATGAAGATGAAGATGAAGAAGACGAAGTAGATGAAGTTGAAAATAATAAACCTAATAAAGAAACTGACGAATTAGATTAGATTATTGTCTTCTACTTGCTTCTACTGGCTAATACAGTAATTAATGCGATAATCGCAAATAATAAAACGATACTAATATAACATGCTTGTACAATATTATAAACCCAGTAAATTTCGCGCCTTATATCTTCGCTACATTCACAATTAATTTCTTTTAATTTATTGATAAATATTATAACAATAACGACATTAATTAGTGAAAATATGAAAAATATGCCTCGTATAGCCTTGTAAATTTTATACAAAAAATTGTTATCAAATTCTAATATTGAAATATTATTAAAATATATATAAATATTCAATAAAATGTCTATAGATATTATTACTATATTAAAATATAGAAAGTATTTAATATAAGTACGCATATAACTTTCGCTACAAACACAATTCATAGTATCTAGTTTATTAATCCACATTAACGCTGTAACATTTATAATTAATACTATTATACCTAAAAATATTGCCATTATAATAATATTTGATAGTATTGAACTAATCTTAATGTGATTAGCATTATTTAAAGTTTTTTCCTGCTCTATATTATCTAATCCTTCTATTAAAGGAGATTTAATTATATTTAAATTAGATTTGCTCATTTTTTTAGAAGATTTAGATTTAGATTTAGATTTAGATTTAGATTTAGATTTAGATTTAGAATTTTTTACCATATATATTATAATATAAGATATTAATAATTATATATATATAATTATAATGCAAGGATTGGCAAATTTAGGATTTACATGTGCTATTAATAGTTTAATACAAATTATTTGTCGAAATGATATTATGAGAAATATTATTTTAAATTATGATATTGATAATGATTCTTTATTACACAATTTGAAAGAAATTATAATTTTAATGCATATAGATAATAAATCTATTATACCTAAAAAATTTGTAAATAAATTATATAATCTTTTTGGAAATATATTTAATTATGGTGAACAAATTGATATTACTGAATTATGGATATTTATGAATCAACAAATTATTTCGGAAATTAATAATGAATCTTTATATTATAAATTAATTTTAGATTTTGACATGATTAAAAATAATAATCGCAATATTATAAATGGTTATACATATAATACAGAAATAGATTATAAAAATGCTCTTCTAAATAGCCAATTTTTAAATGAAAAATTCATATTTTATTATATACAACATAATGAAAATAAGATATCTTTATGGCAACAAATAACACAAGGTTTTTTTCTAAATATAACTACATGTAAAAAATGCAATGACACTTTGTTTAATTTCGAACCTTTCTATGCTCTTTATTTAAATATTCCCGAAAATATAAGCAATAATTGCGATAATGCTTGTATTATTAAAATGATTAGTGATTTATTTGTAGATAATCATTATAATAATGATTGGATATGTGAGAAATGCAATTGTAAAACAGAATATATAAAGTCTACGAAAATATGGAGATTACCTAATATATTATTTTTAATTATCAATAGATTTATTAATCCTAATATTAAAAACAATACACCTATTAATATTAATATAGATATGTGTTTCAATAAAGGATTAGTTTTATCAGAACCTTTAAGCGAAAAAAATTATAAATTATCTTCATTAGCATTACATTCTGGAAATGTATCATCAGGACATTATACATCAATTTGTAATACAAACGATACCTTTATATTATACGATGATATAACTATATCTAAAATAGATAATTTTTTAGATAATAATAAAGATGTTTATATGTTATCATATTCATTATTATCATAAATTCTTATTTAATTTATCAGGTATGCCATGTCCAAATAATATCATATAAATTAATATCACTGCGGTTATTAATATACTACGATTTTCTGCGACCATTTCATTTTGTTTAAATACAAAAACCATCAATATATATAATATCAAACCTATTATGCATGAATGTAACAACATAATCAAACCTCTTTCCATATTTTTATATAGTATATCTATTATAATATACTAAAATTAAATATTATTATATATAATAATATTATAAATAATATCACATAGTCTTTCCCATATATTCCGCGTTTGACATAATATTTTTTCATAACATCAGGATATAACTCACGACCTAATGCTATTCCATTTGATACGGCACTTTCTATACAATTAAATGGAATATAACTTTTACCATTATGTGTTCCAAGATTATATAAATTTTCTATATGTTCGCTATTAAATTTTATATATTTTTCATCAATTATATTATAATAAGCACTATCCTTACATTTCCATGTTTTACTATAATCATCGTAATAATTAGTTGGATTTATAATAGCGTAATAATCCGCGTCAACATTATTTAAGTAACATATTTGTAATTGTCTATATACTTCCATTATCAATTCATTCTCATTACATTCGTTCGCGGTCTTATTATTATATGAACTTATAATATTAGATAATGTTATCATTGCACTTAGTACTGGATATTCGTTTTTTTCAAATTTTTCACAATTCTCTGATAAGTTTAATACTATAATACCCCACTCTGTATTTAATGTTAAACCATTATGTTGCATTATTTCTACATAATCATTAAAATGATATGTTATACATATTACATTTTTATATTTAGTATTATTAACCCACTTCTCGATAACATTATAATCGCCAAATGAATTTTTAATTACTTCATTATTTTTAATAATATTTATTAAAGCTTTTGGTGGAACAGCAAGAACAAGATTAACACATCCGTATTTTTCTTCATTTAATAATTCAACACACGAAACACTGTTATCGATTATATTAATATTTTTAATAGTATTTGAAAGGATAAAATCAACACCTCTATTTTCTAAATGTTTTTTCCATATATTAAATAAATAATAATCTAATGGTTTTGAGGCAACTAATATTTTGCTATTAAACAATACATCATATAATTTTATAAATTTATTTAAACTATATGTTTTAATATTACCATCATCTATATAAACACATATATCATCAATTATATTTATAGATGCTGTAGAAAACTTATAAAATATTAAATAATCATATAATTTTGTATTTTTTCCATAATTATCATTGAATAGATATTTTACATAAGCACATAATAACAAATATTTTTCGTAAAGTCTTAAATTATTTTTAAACATTAGATTTGATATAAAATTATATCTAAATTTTGTAAACAATTCTCTATAATCTATTCCAATATCTTTAATTATATTTAAAAAATTATAAAAAGCCGTCATATATATACGCGGTCCGTATTCAGTATATGTTCCGTAATAATCTCTTATTACGCGATGAATACCACCTATTTCATGTTCTCTGTCTATTATCAATATATTTCTATAAATACTCGTGGATACATGAGCCAGTGCTAATCCTGAAGGCCCCGCTCCCAATATAATAAGATCATAATATTTCATATTATTTTCATCGCTTATCATATAAATATAAATATATATTTATATATATTAAAATGGAATACATAAATAACGAAATAGTATCTTTGGAAATATTAAATATAATAAATGATATTGATACAAACGAAGAAGATACTGCGTGTAATACGCAGTGTATAGGAATTACAAAAATAGTTATTAAATATGATAATGACCAAACAGAAGAGTTAACTGTATGTAATGAATTATACAGTAATATTAAAAATAAATGGCTTGTTGAACAACCACCATTTATATCAGACCGTTTTAAAAATATAATGAATAATATTATTTTAGCATGTATTCATAAAAATGAAAGATGTATAAATGAATTAAAAGCATATTTTTCTGTAGGCAATGAAGATAATGTAAAAGCATTTTTTAATTATATGAGAAAAAGAGATTTAACAGAAGAGAAGAACAAATGGAAAATAATATCATAATATATTAAGAATATATTTTTAACATATTGTCTTATAATATAATGCGTATATATTTTATTTTCATTTCATATATGTTATGTAATTTAAGTTATCTAAGCAATGCTTTTGTTAATATAAATATATATGGAACAGGACTATATTTGCCATATAGTATGGGTGTTATAGGATACATTAAAAACAATATTCCTATTAAAAATTATAATATTACAGGAATATCTGGTGGTGCTTGGTGTTCATTATTATATACACAAGAAACTGATTTATCAAATCATGATACTATATGGGATTATTCAATAGGAAAAGATGTGTCTCGTATTTGTATTCATAATGATATGCGTGTTTTTCAAAATAATGTAGAGAAAAATATGAAATTAAGATATTCTAATAAAGAACCTTTGAATCTAGATAAAATATCTATAATATCTACTAATATAAATAAAATTTATAATATTAAGAACGAAAAACATAGTAATTTTGATAATATTAATGATTTAATTGAATTCTGTCTGTGTAGTTCTTATATACCTTACATTTCTGGAAGCACTTTTTCAAAAAAATATAAAGATAATTATTATATTGATGGAGAAATTAAGAATGATAAATACGCAAAACTTAATAACGAAAAAAATACAATAAATATAGATAGATTTATGTGGGGTAGACAATTCACGCGTAAAGAACTTTTATATTTAGATAAAGATAAATCTCGCGAACTCTTTAATAATGGTTGGGAAGATACTGAAAGTAATAAAGAAAAAATAATGAATATCTTAAACGATGAAGATGAGAATGAAGATAAAATAAATAATAAATAATTGAAATATAGTTGTCTTATCTAATAAATAATCTATTTGCTTTTTCATATGATAATTCTACATTTTTATCATATTTTTTTAATCTTTCTAATCGCATCTGTTCTTCTTTTTCTTCACGCTGTTTTTTGAGTTCCTGTTGTTTAAGTTCTTTAGTACTTAATTGAATTTTTGCCTTATTATCTCTATATATCTCATATTCATCGACACTTTTGAATTCTTTCATATTTTTAATTATTTCTGTATCTACTAAACGTGTTCCGTCATGTGCTTTCATATAATCTGAATATGAAAGAGAATTATTTTTTTTAATACTACTGCTACTATAATCATCTGGTCTTTTGTTTCCTAATTCAGTAAATTGAAGATTTTTTGATAATAGTAATGGTTCTGGTTCTTTATATTTAACCAATTGTTTATTTATAGGAACTTTACTATTAAATATATCATTAAAACTTTTATTATCTATTTTCTTTTTATTAATAATTTTTTCTACTTTAATATCTTCGCGTATTTTCGTGGATTCATCCATATTATTTCCATAACCAAACTCTATCTCGTCATCATATATTTTACACTTCTCAAAGTTTCTATTGAATTTTTGCGAAAATAATTCGGCATTATCACCATCTTTATTAATATTTATAATACTTGGATGGGGCATTCTATCACTTACTATTTTATCAAAATAATCTTTAGACTGTTTTTTTAACTCTACGTGCGATAAATCACTTTCTCTTTTTTTGTATTCTAATGCAAGTTTTTCAAAACAGTGAGTAATAATATTAAAAACCTCTTTATTTCCACCAGGTTTATCAGGATGTGTATTTATTGCCAACATTCTATATGTATCTTTTAATTCATTCCATGTAAAATTTTTAGATATATTAAAAACTTCATAAGGATCTATATTTTCCATATTTATATTTTTTAAATCAATATTTGCCGTATTGCCACTTTTTTTCATCGCTTCATAATATTGCTGATATGTATATTGTCTTGAAGATTTAGCACCCATAGCATTTATAAATATTTATACACTGTTATTTTATATATATTTTAAAATTATATTGTATGATACGCAAAGTTTAATATAATATTAATATATAAAATATAAAATATTATAATTACTTAACATATGAACAAAATAGTAATTGTAGGTTGCAATTTTTCAGGTTTATATTCTGCTATTAAATGTATTGATAATGGTATCAATGTTATAATTGTTGAAAAAAATAGTATGCCATTTGATGAAATTATAAATTATAAAATTTTTAATAAAAATCATTCATATTATATACAATTATTAAATCGTTTATCAATCAAATACATTAGGTATAATCTTAATTTTAATGAAAGAATACTATTAATTATTAATAATATTATTAATAAGGCCAAACATATTCCTTCTAAATTTTTATATATGCAAACATTTGATAAATTGTGTTATACATTATTATCATACACAGATTACAATTATCTTAAAAATAATATTAATAAATACAATAAGATTTATTGTAATATGTCCGCATTATATGCTATATATCTGTTTAATAATGATCTAAATTATAATAACGAATATTACATAGTAGAAGATGATTGTACTATAATTATTGACAAAATGTTAGAATATTTATATGTCAAAAATGTAATTATTGAATTTAATACAGATATTAGAGATATTTATATAGATATAGAACAGAATATAACATTAGTATCTAAATATAAATCATATATTACTAAGGCTATTATTTTGAATTTATCAAAAGAAAATCTATTGAGATTTAAATTTATAACCAAAAATAATCGTAGAATATTAAATAGTGTTACTAAATATAATATTGATTGTAATAACATTTATAATGACAATGATATTATAAATGAACATAACATACAAAATCATCTAATTAATAATTTAAATATTGTATATCCTATTAAAAAATCATCATTGTATTTATGGAATGTAGGAATTAACAACGTAATTGTTAAAGAAAAAATTAAAAATCTTTATAATAATATATTCATATGTAGTGACGCATATTCTAAAAATATATTCTTTGCTAATTATACACTAGAACTCTACGAAGAAATACAATATAAAATTAATAATATTATAAAAAATGATATATCTTAATTTTTATAATATTGTTATGATGTCTTTTATAGCGGATGAATTAAAAAATAATATTAATATTATTATAAACTATTTTAATAATACAAGTTTAAGAAACTTATGGTTTAGATATATAGATTATTATAATATTAATAGTGTACAAGATAATGAATATATTTTGATAAATCATGCAATTATATTTTTAATAGTATTGATATATTTAATATCTAAAATCTATCATATATTATTATATATATTCTAATTTATATCTGTACTTCCAAAACCTCCTTCTCCTCGTGATGTTAAAAGAATTTCATCTTTATGTTCTTTTGTCAAATCCTCAATAATAATTTTAGGATATATTTGTTTTTTCATAATAATTTGACAACATTTATATGGTAGAACCAAATCTTCACATTCGTTATTTATTTTTCGCAAAGCAACATATAAATTTCCAGTATATCCTTGATCTATTATTCCAATACTATTAGCCAACATATATCCTGAACGACTTATAGAACTTCGCGGAACAATTTCTACATAATACCCATTTGGTATTTCTATTTTAATACCTGTATCATATAAAATTGTATCACTATTTAATCTTTTATTTTCGCTAATAATTGTTAAATCCAATCCAGCATCAGAGTAATTATTTTTTGAAGGTATTACTGCTTTTTCATCAACTTTGTATATTTTTAGAATAGGTTCTATTTCTTCATTATTTAAAAAATTATAAATACTATTATTTATATATAAACTATTATATTCGTTATCATTCAAACATACTTTTCCTAAAAAATCTATCATATTTGAATTTTTATATTCTAAAATATATTGTTCTTCTTTGTTTTCCGCAATGTTTTGTTTAACATCCTCTTTTAGTATTTTATGAGGTATATTATAAATTGTTGTTATCTGTTTCAACGTATTATAATTATATAGTGTAATATGTAAACAATTTTTTGAAATTATACCATTTTTTTCTATATATGCTTTTATAAAATTATTTAATAGATTTTTATCTGTATTATAAATTGTATTTATAAATAATGATAAATCATAATGTTTCGTATTGACTAAATATAAATCAAGATGTTTAACAAAAATATCTTTTATAATATGTGTAGACTCTATAGTTAATCGCAATATATTGAAATTATCATATTCTACTTTACCAATCTTTTTAAAAATATCAATTAATTTATCAACATTATTATATGATAAGGCAACATTGTCTATACTATCTGTTTTTAATTCAATCTCTATAATTATTTTACCTGATATATTCTCTTTAATATTAAATATAATTAATCCTAATATATAGGCTTTTTCACAACTATTGATTGAAGTAAAATAGGTGTTATCTAATATCATTTATATAAATATAGCAAAATAACTTTATATATCTTGTATACATCGTAATTTTATTTTTTAAATATTATATAGTAGATATTGTCTCTATGAGTACAAATAAAAATATATTATCTCTTGATAAGTTTTATACAAATCGAGATATTGTTAATTTATGTTATGATGTTATTAAAACTCATATTGATATAGATAAAAATGATTTAATAATAGAACCCAGTGCCGGTAATGGGTCTTTCATTAATATAATTAAAAAACTATCTAATAATTATAAATTTTATGATATTAAACCTGAAAATAAAGAAATAGTTAAAAAGAATTTTTTAGATTTACATTATGATGATTCTAATAATAATTGTCATATCATAGGCAATCCTCCATTTGGTAATAAATCTTCGAAGGCAATCGCATTTATTAAACATGCCACGTATATCTTAAAAGCAAAAAGTATCTCTTTTATTTTACCAATAAGTTTTAAAAAATTAAGTTTGCAAAAATCTTTTCCTCTAAATTATCATTTAATATATCAAATAAATATTCCTATCAATTCTTTTACATATTTTGGTATTACTAAAAATATAAAAACCGTTTTTCAAATATGGATACGCAAAGATAAACTTAGAAAAATTACGCAAAAATTAATACCTTCGTATTGGTATTCATTTACAAAAAAAGAAAACTCAACTATATCTATAAGACGCGTAGGATCTAAAATAGGATATGTTAAAATAACAGAAGATAGTGATAATATTAATACGCATTGGTTTATTAAAATTAATAGTAGTCTTAATATTAAAATATTGAATTTATTAATTAAACTAAATAATATTAATTTTAATAAAGATAATAACGTAGGTGCTCTTAGTATATCAAAACAAGATATTATAAAAAAATATAATAAGTTATCAAAAGAATTTTACGAAGCATCTATAATACGCGGCGTTTCTTTATAATTTGTTTTATATTCTATTGTTGTCATATTATTATCTTTATTACTATCAATTTCTGGTATATAATTTATTATAAACTCTAATCCATCTGTCTCTCTTTTTTTATCTTCTTGTATTTTTTTATTTGCCTTTTCATATAAGTCAGGGTTTTTACTTATTAAATCCTTACGTATTTCGTTATATAATTTTATTGATATTTCATCTATTTTATCTATTACAATTTGTTCTTTACTTGTCCATCCCTTAGATATATCTTGTTTATGTACATATATGCACAATAATCCTAGTACATACAATAATCCTTGCCTTTTTATCTTATATTTTTTCTTATATTCATGATTATATAATTTAAAAGCATTTTCAAATATTTTTTCATTATATAATATACTGTATACTCCCCATATAAACCAAGATATATCATCATCTGTACTATAAAATTTTGTTTCTATTCTTATTTTTTTTCTCAATACATAATCTAATATTAATCGCAAATTATTAGATATATCAACGAGTTTATTTATATCGTCACTTGATAAATCATCTGTTGATTTAATAGTTTTTATAATTATTGCTATAATTCCAAGAGCCGTATTGTAATTTTCGTGATTATGAGGAGGCAGTATGCCATCAAATCGCATAATACCATTTTGCGATAATTTCATATCATTTTCATTTAAAATATGTGATATTTTGTTTTTCAAAGTAGTAATAGACATATTACCGCATTTAGCAACAGGGTGTTTATTATAAATATCACACAAAATACATAATTTAGTTATAATTATATAGATGTTTTTTATTATTATCTTTTCATTTTCTATCATATTCACTATATCTTCATAAATATCAATTAGTTTTCCAACATCTGTTATATATATAAAAGTTCCTATATAAGCACACACGTCTATATATATCAATTCTAAAATATCAAAGGATTCATCTATAAATATAATCTTTGTACTCAATAATATGCTATTTTGTATATCTCCATTACATATTGATGTAAATAAATCATCTTTTGTCATAGCATTTACAATATAAAAGGATTATATATAATCTAATATTTACGAATATTATATATGTAGACTCACAAGAATTGCAAGATATTATAAAAAATATGACAGATAAGATTTGACTTTATTATTTAGAGCGTAAATAGAGTGAAAAATGATATTAATGCCAAGTGTGTAAGTTATTATATATTTATGCTTGAAAAATATAATAAATCTTTAAGAGAATATATTGTTTTTATGGGTTGTTATGAAACTATGATAAGCGTTGATTAATTTATAGCATTTTATTATTGTTACTTCGGATACTTTACACGCCTTAGCGAAGTTTTTTTTTGAATATCCTAATCCTTTGACAATTGAATAATAATACATTATACCCGCTGCGGAAGATGTCGGAGAATTATCATTCATTATTTCATTTTCTTCTATTAATTTTACAAGTTCCTTACATTTGTTAATATCGTTTATAGACATATTTAGATTGTTGCCATATTGTGATATGAAATCAATAGGACTTGGCGAAGATACATTTAGTTGTAATAAAGTTTGAAATCGTGTATTGCCTTTATTTAATGTAACATGAGATATATTAAACATATCGGCAATATCTTTAGAACTTTTAGGAATATCATTTACTAAACACGCATGATATATACAAGAGGCTATTAAACCCTCTTTATTATCGCCACGAGATATTTTCAATGAAGATGCTTGTTTATACAAGTTTTTAGCATCATCTATTACTTTCATAGGTATTCCGTTATTAATAGTATTGGCAGTCATTTTATCAAAAACATTCCATAAGGTTCTTTCATCATAGGGCATACTATTCCACATTTGAAATTTTCTAATTATACGCATATCTATATTATCTTTGTATCCGCTACCAATCATAGAACCTATTGAAGATTTTGGAAGAAGATTATTAGTAGGCATTCCACATCGAGAAGGGTCACCATCGCGATTATCATCATTTCCATAATATCTCCATTCTGCCGTATTCTCTATAACCTTTGAAATAATTGAACAGCATTTCTTACAGATATGCATATTATCTTCTATTAAAAATTCTACACAACCACAATCACACTTTATTAATTTATTTTCTTCACAATTGTCATCAATACCATTACTTATTTTAATTTGTTTATCTTCTTCGTCTTTTATTTCTTTAAATAATTCCCACATTTCATCATCCATAAGTAATATTGGTATTAATGACAACTAATATATAAGGTTTATCAATTTTTATATATATTTATAATTATAAAAATTGATTTGTATATTTATTATTTATATAATAATCCTAATATGAATACATCTATAATGATTAGATATTTTTCGGTAATACTTATTTTACTATCGGCTATAGTATCTATAACTGATTCTTTTATAAATTCTATGACTACTATGAGTATCGTAAATTCTCGTAAAAAGAATATTGTAAGAAATAAAAAGGATATTCCATATCGTAAGTTTTCTAATGAAAATGAAAAGTATTTATATGGAAATTATTTAGTTTCATTGAGAAAATTTAAAAGGGCTATTAATTATAGTAAATTATTTAATAATATAACTAACAGTATAGTAGATTCATTGAATACTTCTTGTGTCTCCAATAATAAAGAAGATATCTATTTAAATATCAAAAATAATACATTTATTAATAATGACCAATATATCGCTAAGAATATTATTTTAGCAAATATTAAAATTGATGTTTCTACAGTTAAATATATTCAAATATATACAAAGAACGATACTATAACTATAGAATTGGATAAAAATAATCAAATTATTGATAGTGGATTCGTTAATTATGATTTCGGAAAAATAGATTCACTTATAAGTGCTATATCTATTTTAATGAACTTATTAAATATTCATTAGATTTTGTCACGAAGATCGCGTACTTCTTTACGAAGTTCTCGTACTTCTTGACGCAATACATTAAGTTCATTGCGAATATCATTATTAATATTACGTGTTTCAGGTTGAATATAAGGCTTTGATTCATCATTATAACGGTTCGGGCGTCTTCGCGAACTTACTTTTGTAAAATATTCATCACGTTTAATTTTGAATTCTTTGAGATCCTCGGGATTAACATCATATTTAGTAATTAGTTCGGCCTCGTCAGCATTCTCTTGTTCTACAAGACGACAAATATATTGATAGATACGCGTTTGAATACTTCTAGGTGTTCTCTTTAGTTCTGTAGCAATATCCTCATATGATGATTTTTCCGTTCGCATAGTAAGAAGACGTTCTTCCTCGCCTTCTTCCCATCCAAAACCTGCTCTGGATGTTTGCTCGTTTTTTCTCAATTCATCAAAGTGTGATTTCTTACTGTATCTTCTTGACATTTTAATTATAGTAGTGTTTTGTTTATCGCCCTTAGCTATCTATATATAGCGTCTTCTTTTTATATGATTTTTTATAAAAATTGTTAAATAGAAATATCATACTTATATGATACATTAATTCTAAATAAGCGTATTTTTTAGGTACTATATTTTCATAAAGCAATACTGTAAATGAATGAATAATGCAAGAAGCAAATTGTAGTAATTGTAATTGTGTAATATACTTCTTTAAAGGATTTTTATATCCTAGAGAAGTTATCAAATAATGTCCGTACATTATAAAATGTATTATACTATTTATAAAGCAACCATAAGCGGAAGTTCCATTTCCTACACCATTGTGTATTAAAAATCCCCATATTAATCCTATAGTACTATGATGATATATGTGTAAAAATGATAGTTGTTCTTTACTTTTACATTTCAATATTATAAAATATGTATCAAAATAGTCTAGATATTTAGATAAATAGTGTATATATGTGTAATACTCTATGTTTTTTGTAAATTTGCTATTAATACCAAATACGTTTTTATAAGATATAAAATAACGCATACCATAGATAATATATAAATTAAGTAATATTTGAATTGTATTATACACATATAATATCTTATTAATATTATAGGAACTGCCTCTTTTTTTCATATGATTTATCAACGTATTGATAACAAAAAAATATTTAGTTACACATAAAGTTAAAATTAATGGGCTTGTAGTATATTGGATTATATTGTTCATAATTAATTAAATATATTTATCTATTTATATAATTAAAACATCGAAACAAAAATGTTTTATAAAATTATACCATATTTTATACTTTTATTCCTTCTTATAATCACTTCTTTAATTATATATATATTAGTTAATATTAAAGAAACAAAGGATACCAAAGAAGCCACCGACCCAGTACCAAATAATAAGATATGTTTATCTGCAAATGATTATAATATTTTATTAGATAAGGCAAATCATAATAAAAATAATACAAATGATACAAATGATACAAATGATACTGTTGTACGTGATAGAAAGGTTTTAAATGATCCTTTATATCCTCCTTTAAATCGTTCTGATAATAAGACACATACTGAACTTGTTAATAATATTACAAATAGAAATATGTATATTAGAACTAACGATATTAATGATACTTACCGTCTTGTTGGATATGTAACAAATAATTCGCAAGAAAAAGATACAGGCAATAATAATTGGAAACTATTCGCGAGACAAAAAGATAGAAATATTTCAGAGTTTTATATGAAACCTACTGATAATAATAATGATATGAAAGTTCCTATTACAGATGATATCATAGTTGGAGATAGATTAAGAGATATTTATAATATTCCAAGTCAATTAACATTTAAATCACCTCTGTTTAATAAAGATCCATATAATGTAGTAGAAGTTCCCAAAGCAGATTTAAGCCGCTCCGCTGATTATTTATAAATATTAAATACACTATAATGCTCTATATAGATACTAAATAATTACTCATTTTTATTTAGTAATAATTTTTGTTTGAATTATAAGAGGCTATAGAGAGGCCTCCTAAGGCATGCCTATGGCATGGGCGACCCTTTGTTGGATTCTAGGAGAAGCCAAGAATCTTTATATTTTTTTATTTTAAAATTTTTTGGTTTGAATTCTAAGACGCGTCCCTCGTTATCAACGCCATCCCTTTTAATCTCATCCAACCACACAATATACATAGCACTATTGTTATAGACTGTATTGTATACTTTCTTTTTTGAAGGTTGCTTATACCCAACAGTATAATTAGCCATTACTGGGTTTGTCTTTGTTTGTTGTTGACGTAGGCTTGCTGTCTGCTTGCGGTAATGTTAAATGACAGGTATCATAGTAAATTTTTAAGAATAAATTTAAATAATTGGGCAAATGTATACTATCCAAGAGACACTAAGATATTTATATTTTTTACAATTTATAATTTGAGTACATCTCTTGAATTATTTTGTAATTTCTAAAAAACTTTTGAAATTTTTGAAAAAACAGAAAGATGTACTCAAATTTTAATTTTCAATTTTTAGAAAAACCTGTTTCCTTTTTGAATATAAAGATTTATTATATAAAAATAAGGCATATAATGTCATACACGCACACATAGAAAATATGCCTCGATATTATGAACTTATAAAGTCTTTAAAGAATGAATGTAGAAAAAAAAGAGTTAAATATTATAAAATTATTAGAACATTAAATAGATATGAATATGACGAAATTATTCATATGATTGAAATTATTAACGATGATAATATAATAGATATCATAGAAGATATAATAGAAGAGAGAATAGTCATTGCAAATAATATAGAAAATATGTATAAGAGTCTCCCTTTAATGAATGACTATCTTGCAATTTTTAATAAAGAACCACAACCATCACTTACAAAAGCAAGGAAATTATTTAAAACAAAAATATTTATAAATATTTATGATTTTAATTATGGGATGTATAATGAAAGAACTACAAAAGAATTATTAAGAAAGTGTTTTAAAAAATACCCTGAAACAATGTTTCCTTTAAAATTAGCTAAGAAACGAGGATTTCAATGTTTATTGGTTAATAGGCATTATTAAACTGCTGAGATATAGAGAGGCCTCTTAGGCATGCCTTCAGCATGGGCGACCCTTTGAGGGATTCTAGGAGAAGCCAAGAATCTTTATAATTTTTGATTTTAAAATTTGAGTAGCATAAGCGTATTACTTTATTTATTTAGGAATTTATAAAAAAGTTTAGAAAATTTATAAAATAAAAAGTTATGTACTCAAAATAAAAATAGGATTATTAAGATTTTTTGGTTTGAATTATAAGAGGCTATAGGGGGGCCTCTTAGGCATGCCATAGGCATGGGCGACCCTTTGAGGGATTCTATATAAATTCAACTATGTTGTAAATAGTAAACACTCTTATAAATTCCTTTTTTGTGATAAATTTATTATACTAGAAAAAAATGATATATATATTTACTTTAATAAAGTAATAATATACTATAATAAATTATGGCTGTTGATAATTATGATTCCGATATTTCTCAATCTTCTAATTCTACACATTCCGCTCAGTCTGTAAACTCCGCTCATTCTGCTATTTCTACATCATCTTCTCTTTATTTAGATATAGTCCCTTTTAATCTTAGAGGTCGTGCTGAATGGTGGGAATTACGAAGGGATGAAATTAAAATAAATGAGAAAATAGCAGAAGGCTCAAATGGAATTATTAATAAAGTAAAGTGGCGCGGTTGTGATTGTGTTGTGAAATATTTAAGACATAATGATAATGAAGCAGAATATGACGATTTAATTAATGAAATTTCTGTAATATCACATTTAAGACATCCGCGTTTAGTACTATTTATGGGTGCTTGTACTTTAAATGAACCATTGATGCTTTTATATGAATATATGCCCAATGGTTCTCTTGATAATTACTATTATAAAATGTCTCATAAATATTCAAAACAATGGAAACCATCCCCTAAATATATGTATAGATGGATTAAAGAACTTACACAAGCCATTTATTTTCTTCACAATTGCTATTATCCAATTATGCATAGAGATATTAAACCTTCTAATATTTTATTAGATGAAGATTTACATATTAAACTTACAGATTTTGGATTATCGCGAACTATTAAAAAAAAACATGATATTTATAAAATGAGCGGTTGTACTGGTACTTTGAGATATATGGCACCGGAAATATTATTTAATAAAGGCGAAGATTATAACCTTAAAATCGATATATATTCTATGGCTCTTAATTATTGGTTTATTAATACTGGGAAAATTCCTTTAAATGAAATAGATAAAAATCCACATATTATTCATTTAATTAAAGAAGGTTTTCGTCCCAATATTGGCGATGTTGATAATATTGAATTAAAAAATCTAATTATTCGCATGTGGGATACTTGTCCCGAAATGAGACCAGATATTAAAGAGGTTTTAGACGAAATTAATATAATCAAAAATAAATATGAAGAAAATAAATATGAAGAAAATAAAAGTAAAGAAAATAAAAAATATAAAAAATGCTCTATTATGTAATATTATAATACCTTATCTATTTTAGCAGCCAATGCTTCTATTGTGTAATTTTCATTATAATATGTTAAATCTGTTATTACTGGACGATTAACAAATTCTAAATATTTTTCATTATCATTATCTAATTCTATAATTTCATTAATTATTTTTTGATATGATTCTATACTTGCGTCTTCTAAAAATAACATAGAGTTACGAGATAATACTTTATGAATATTATTTGACCCCCAATATATAGGTATAGTTCCTGCTATATAAGGATTTACTATTTTTTCTGTCGAATATGTATTGCTATCTTCACCAATCTTACTGTTTTCAAAACATATTATAAATTTATAATTACTTATATAATTTCTAAATTCATCAGTCCACCATTGATATTCTAATAAAAAATTCATATTATTACAATAGCGACCAAGAGATTCTACCTTTTTATAATTGTTTAAATAATGAAACATATTATTTCTTACTTTACAGTCTCCATTTGATACTATGAAACAACAGAATTTTTCTGGTACTTTTGTTATTAGCGGGCGTTCTATCAATCTATTTAATAAATTATATTGATTATTGTGATAATGAAGATAATATACATAAAATGGATAATCTACTATATTTTTCTCAGTTTTTTTTGAAAATAATATTAAATCATAATTATCTGTATCATTTATCCAAGGCTCGGGAGACCATAATATTTTATATTTCCAACTTTTAACATTATACAGTTTGCTATTAAAAACTGCCTCTAGTAAAACATTCGCCTTTTCAATATCATTAGTAAATTCAAAATTTTTTAATTTAGTAGTTTTCTCAAATATATTTTTAAATATTATTGGATCATCACAAGCACCAGGAGCATTCAAATATATATAATATTCAGTCATTAATTAAATATATACAAATCAATATATATAATTGTTTATATAATTGTTTATATAATTGTTTATATATATATAAATATATATATACACAATATATTATTAAATGTCAATTACTGATACAGAAGTAATTTTAGAAGATACAGTATATGATTTAAAGGCTTTTTCAAAAGTTCATCCAGGAGGCAGTTATATGTTAAATATTTTTGGAGGCAAAAACGCAACGATTCATTATTATATGTTACATTCTCATTTAAAAATACGTAATAACATTTTAGATAAATATAAATTACGTAAGATTGATTATAATAATAATGAAATATATTTATTAAATACTGATAAATATATTGAACTTAAAATTAGAGTGTATAATAATATTAAATATCCGTATGCTACTTTCGAATGGTATAGTAAAGCATATTTTATAATGTGTTCTCTAATTTACATTGAATATCATAATATATATTATGGTTTTTCAGTATTTAAATCAATTATTCATGGTATTCTTATGGCTTTAGTAGGTTTATGTATTCAACATGACGCAAATCACGGTGCTATTTCTTCTAATAAATATATTAATATTTTATGGGGTTTTACACAGGATTTAATAGGTGGAAGTTCGCTATTATGGAAACACCACCATGTTTTATTACATCACGCACATACAAATGTATACGATAAAGACCCAGATATTACAACAGATATCTTGAGACTTCATAAATCAGTTAAATGGAATAGTATCTATAAAAATCAAAAAATATATGCGTGGATTCTATTATCATTATTACCCATAAATTGGCATTTTAAAGAAATTTCTGATTTATATCTAATGAATCATATGGGACATAATATATCTAATATGGCTTTATATGAAGCGTATTTAGGTCTCGTGTTTCGCATTATGTTTATCTTGCGTTTCTATGCGATACCTTTGTATATTTACCCTTCTATTTATACCTTTTTATATATTATGCTTACACTGGTTATAGGTGGTATATATTTAGGTATTAATTTCATAATATCTCACAATTTTGAAGGGGTTAAGAATATATCATTGAATGAAAATAAAAAATATGATTGGGTTATAACACAGATAGAAACATCGTCGACAGTTGGAGGAAGAATATTAGGATATTTTCACGGAGGCCTAAATTATCAAATAGAACATCATTTATTCCCTAGAATATCTCATGTTCATTATTATAAAATTAAACCAATTGTACAAGAATGGTGTAAAGAAAATAAAATAAAATACAATTATTATAATAATTTATTTGATAATATCAAAGCATGCTATAAACATTTACAGAATTACGGAGAAGAATCATAGTTTATACAAAATGTCATAACATATTACTACAAGCGGCTCGCCATCATATTTGTTATTTATCTTCTCTAAAATATTCCTATTATAATAGTCCAATTCAATAATATTAAATGATTTCATTATATTATCCTTCTCAATATTACTCATATTATTTATATAATCATATACAAATAGACGCAAGGTATTACATTCGTCATCTGAAGTTTTTTTTCTGAAGTCTTCCATAATATTATTACACAGATTCTTAATCACAGGGATATTTTCAATATTACTATTTCTAAATAGCATTGTTGGTATAGTAATTTTCTTAAATACTCTAATCAATTTTTATATTTTTTACTAACTATATAAAAAATTAAACATTAAAATGTATATCTACGATTATATTTACACATATAAGTAATATTTTAGGCGTAATAACTATAATGTTTATAATTATAACTATACTTTTCTGCTGTATGAATGCCTACCTTTATCAATATATAATGAATTTAATGATAAGGTATGTGGATGTTCAAAATGCTTAAATGATAATAATCGCCTTTATTTACGACATTTTTTACATAATAAGTGATATATATTATAATATATAATATATAAATATAATAGATTATTTGTAAGAATATTTTGATATTTATTATGTGTAATAAAGATAAATTATGGAGTACATATTTTATCAAAATGAGATATATATACATTAACAGATTATATCTAAAAAAACATTTATATAAATATTATATCACAAAATAATAAAAATTGATTCCCTTATATAATTTTTTATTATCACATAACAATTGTTTAGCAATGAATACCGAACCTTTTACGATGACTGACTCTGACGACGAATATGAAAATGATGAAAATTCAAGTCTAAATATTACAAGCAAGATTGTCTATAATATCAATAATAACAAGGCAATTATTAAACTTACTGCAGGAGAACTTATTAGAGAAACAAGAAACTGGATTTATAATAGAGATATCTCTACTGAAAAAGTAAAAGAACTTAAGGAAAATTATATTGCTAATAATGGCAGTGATTACTTTAATATTATGGATAATGATAATGGAAATAATATCTCGCCAGCATGGATTATTAGTATCGTATATGATAAACAAGCACGAAATGTTAGCAAAATAGAAAATTCTAAAAATAGATATAATCTATTTATTGTAGATGGACAACACAGGAGAGAAGTAATTCGCGAACTTTTAGAAGAAAAAAAGATAGTTGATAATATTGAAGTTCTATGTATTATGTATACTATTGATAATTGTGAGAAAGAAAATAAAAATACTACACTTGAACTATTTAAAAAAATTAATAATAATTTACAATTGAAAGATTGTGATTTCCCTAAAATCTTAGCCCTTCAAATCGTTGAAGCCTTTATTAAAAATAAGGAACTTGTACCTAATCTTAAAATTATTAAGAATGAAAAAACAAATAAGAAAGGAGAAGCAAATGAACCTCTAATTCATGAAAGAGAACTATTTGAACTATTTAACAAAAATTATGCTCTTGTTGAAAATCTTAGTTGCGAAGAAGTAATCTCTAATATTTTGATTATTAAACAAAAAATTTGTTGGAAAGATTTTGATAAAATCTATTCAAATACCCAACAAAACATTAAGAGATACGAAAAGGCTAAGAAATACGACTTTTGGTTAAACCTAAAATCATCACCAAAATGTAAACCGACTGAATGGATTAAGTATATCGCAAATCCTAACGATTTTAATCCTTAAAAAGATTATTACTTTACATATTCAGTAATATTCTTATAATAGTCTATTACCTCTTAAAATAATTTTATATATTATATATTTTTATTTTTCATATATATATATATATATATATATATCACGATGTAATATAGATATAAATTTGTTATAATTTTTTCAGTATGATTAAAATATTGATTATATTTTTTTATAAAATTATAGTATAATGACTTTTACTGTCGTTCTCGCTGCTCTCGCCGTTATTTCTAGCGTCGACTGTGTTAATGCCCGCATTTACAAGATGAACTTTGTTACTAGGTGTGGATGTGCCAACAAGGTTTCTAAGGAAAGAGATGATGCTTATAAAAAATTTAACGTTGCTATTGGTATTTCAGAAAATATCATTACTATAAATAATTGTCCAACAGGTCAAGAATTTAAGTATGATAATTATGATATTGATACTAACGATTATAAGATTGAATGTGTTAAATGTCCTGAGAATTATTATAGGACTGCTAAGAACACTTCGTGTCTTAGATGTCCTGTTGGCTTCTATTCGCAAGAAGGAGATACTGAATGTATTAAGGCAAAAACTAATACAAGCAATCTTCATACTTTGTGTAAAAAGGGGCATATTGTTGGTAATGATAAGTATGCCAAATATGAAGATAGTTGTTTTGATTGTAATCCAGAGAAAAAAGAGTATATGCCATATGATAATAATCACGACGAATGTTTTAAGTGTCCTGTTGGAAGTATCGTAGATATTAAAGGCCGCAAATGTACAGAGTGCCCTATTGGATATTATGAGAAAAACAATAAATGTGTTGAATGCGAGATTGGAAAATACGCTGATCAACGCGGAAGTGCCGAATGTAAAGTGTGTAATAATGAATATGCTTTGGCTCATTCTTCACTAGGTGCTTATAGTTGCGAAAATAGTATCTTCTATGAGTTAACGGAAGGTATCAAGAAAAATCTTGTTAATCTAGATATTCTATTGAAACCCTTGGCATATAGTGCTAATATTGGTGTTGCGATGATTAGCAATAATCGCCGTGAAGTTGAATTTATTATACCATTTATTGGTGTAGCATATATGATGAGTCTTATATAAAATTATATATAGTGTGATATGATCTCTAGATATATATTATATGTATTTTTATTTTTTAGTAATTATTATTCTAATGCTTTTATCCATTTTCCACGAATAAATTGTATGGTGTTTTTATTATTATTTCTATATAACATTATCCATATAGAACAATTGCCAGTACCACATATAATATATTTACATTTTGACATAATTATAGTTATCGCAAGATAATACATAGAATATTCGTGAATATTTGATTTCATTACTTTATCAACAGTATTACACGTTTTATTCATATGTCTTATTTCATCTTTAAAATAAATTGAATTGTTTGGATATATATTTGTCATATACTCTATAAATTCTGTTTCATCGCTTTGTAGTAAAAAAATTATATTAGGATTTTTTTCAAATATTTCATTAGAATATATCAAATAATCTTCATAAGAACTTAACTGAGTTTCAGTTATTTTATCATTACCCCTGTAAAAAAGCACGCAAATATTATCATAATCCAAATTATATTTATTATTTATATATTGGATTTTGTTTAATATATTGACAGAAGGACTAAAATATTTTTTCATTAAAGGATATATCTTTGAATAATTTACATCCGCATAATTAATATATTGGAACTCATTATTGTAATGCTCTATATTTGATATATCTGTATCAATTTCAACATTTTCAAATCTCTCAAAATAATCATTAGTAATATCTTCATTTATCTTATCTTCAGGTTTATACCAAGAAAATTGTTTACTACAATCTATAATTTCTGGTAATTTTTTATTATCTACTATGTACTTTGAAATGATATCTAATCTTACAGAAGAGCATGAAAAAAACCCACAATCATGCGTTATTGTTAGCAAAGAACTATTAGACATAATATATAAATACTATAATATTATTTTTTCTTATATAATTTTTAGATAAATTAAGATATATTATATAAAACTATAATAAAGAGTTTAGATAGGTGGATATTTCTCTTTTATATATACTGTAGCGTCTCCACAGTATTTTTCTTAGTATATCTTTAAGATTATTAGAATAAAATATATCTAACGTAGTATCTATATTTTTTAATCTTTTTTTCATATCTGCCAGAAATTCTGAATTACTATTTAATATATCCATATGATCAGATTTAGCCATACATTCTATTATAATTTTATTGTAATTATTAGTACGACTGCTAATATAAAAATCATTACAGTATCTAATATGTTCTTCTAAAAAAACAGAATAGTCTTTAATAAGATTAGTTATATCAGGATATACAGTATTGTTATTATATTGCAATAAAATAGCCGCCGATATTTCATACGTACCATAAGGGAAAACATTATAAGTATAATAAGATGTCATTGAAACTATCTAATTATATATATATATTTTACAATTATATATTATGAGATACCAAGATATACTATGATATACCATGAGATACCATGAGATACCATGAGATACCAAGAAGCCGAAAAGATATAATTTTGAATTTTTAAATTTGAGTACATAACTTTTTATTTTCTAATATTTCTAAAGTTTTCTTGAAATTTCTAAATAAATAAAGTTATGTACTCATTTTATATTTAGAAAAAATAGAATATTTAAGTTATATATACTATGAGATACCACGATGACTTTCAAAACATTTTATAACATTTTCGTAAAATCTTCCACATTTAATATAGTTATTCCTAATTCGCGTGCTTTGATAATTTTAGCAGTATTCTCGTCCTTATTTTTTACTATTAAATAATGCGTATTTTTAGATATACTTGTCGTTATTTTACCACCATTATCTACTATTATTTTTTCATAGTCTTTATTTCTAAAACCTGAAAATATAAATGTCTTATCTTTTAAATTAGTATTAATATTACCCATTATTACCGGAGGTTTCTTATCGCCTTTACATTTAAATCCCAGATTATCATAGAACTCATAGTATTTAGGTAGATTATCTATAAATAGTTTAGCACTTGTCTCTGCTATACCATTTATTTTTATAAGTTCAGCAACTTTTAATTTAAGTGCCTTATTACGCCCCGTCTTTGTATTATCTAAGATTTCAGGATATATATCAGTAATACTCTTAATTTTCTTTAAACCAAAACCGCGTCCCATAATATTAGAAGCATCCATTAGAATATTACAATCAACCTCTTTAATCTTCTTCAATGCCTCTACAATATTGTCAGCACTCTTATTTTTAAATCCTTCAATTTTCTGTAAATCCTCTTTTTTAATATTAATTATTTTATTTAAATCATCATACCCGGCATTATATATTTTTGCTATATTTCCGGGTCCCATATAATCTATTTCTATAGTTTTCATAAAATATATTATGTTTTTGATATCATACTTACTATTTTTATTACCATCATCTATCATAATAATATCGACATGCGTATCATTCCATTTATAATTAATATCTACGACTCCGGGCATACTTGGAATTCCAGAAGCAGATTTAGTTAATACTGAATTAATATGAGGTATAACATTTCCAGAGCGAATAATAATAATACGAGAGCCAGGACCAATTACATTTTTCTCTATAAATCCAGCATTAAACCCTGTAGCCTGTTTTATTTTAACATCATCCAATAATATTTCATCAAACTTAACAATAGGTTTCATATATTTGTCTTTTGATACATTCCATTCAACTTCACGAACAATAACCTCAACTTTTTCAAGAGTATGAATAGATTTGAAAGCGAATGAATGTGTCGGATTTTTACCCTTTTCAATTTCGTAATTTTTACTTATATCATTTATTACAATACCATCTATAATATATTTGTTATTTCTTGATTTTTGAAGATTTTCTGATAATATATCTAGATTTATATCTTCTTTAACTATATGATTCACTACTAAAAATTTCATTTTTTTTAAAATTTCTAAACCATTTTTAATTTTTGGGTCAATTGGCGATATTAGAGTATAACATACAAAATCTATAGCATTCAATATTTTTTTATTTAGAGTTTTAGAATTTATTGCCCCTGATACAGTATTACGCGGATTTGCCCCATTTTCTCCATCTTTCTTAAGATTTTCCCAATTTTCTTTTGAAATAATTAGTTCTCCTCTTATAGCAAGATAATCATATAATATATTAGACACACTCGGAAATCCATTTATATATGTCAGTAAATGACTAATATCTTGACCTTCTGTACCATTTCCTCGTGTATATAATTTAATATCATAATTATTATTTTCAGTTTTCTTATATACAATAAGACAACTTACACCATCAAGTTTATCACTAATTACATACGGGCCTTTATATTGTTTTTTATATTTTGTTATTTCTTCTTCACTGTCTTTGATTTTATTTTGAGAACCCATATAATAAGGAAGAACTACCTTATTATCAACATCAGCACCTATATGTTTTAAATAAGGGTCTTTTGGATATTTTTTGCGAACATAATCCTTTATAATGTCATATATATCATCTTTTAAAATAGATTTATCTCCATTGAAAAAAGCATTATCGGCAATAATAAGCAATTCAATAATATTTTTTTTTTTATTATTCTTTATAAAACCTAAAGGATCTGCATTAATAGATTCAAAGTTAAAATTCATTATATATCTATTATAACGATATAATCATTTTTTAAACAAAAAATTAAATATATAAGACTCGCAAATTAGAAAGTAAAGAATAAATGTACTATAATAATTTATTATATCCTATATTATTAGATTATGTCGTCCGCTCAAACAAGTACTTTTAAGAAAGATAAAAATAATAATTTAAGTGATACACAATGTTTAGCTTTTATTAAAGATTATAAAGAGTATAAAAAAGGAAAGATGTTAAATATTAACAATCCAAGAACTGGTAAACTTCTTAACAATGAAGAAAGAATAAAATTCATTTATGAAAAATGTAAGAAAAAACTGGGTATAGATACTTCATCTTCTAATTCATCATCGTCATCTTCTAAAGATAACGAGATTATTTTAGATACTTTTGAAAAAGTTCAATCTATTTTTTATATTCCTTTCAATACTCCTACACAGAATAAAGATTTAATAGCATCGTTGTTTTCTAAGCCAATAAATTTAGAAAATGCTTATAATAAACTGAATGCCTATCTTAATAATAATCGTCCTCCACGAGGTCAAAATATTTATATAGATTCTTATCACGATATTTTACAAGAATTTAATTTAATTATTTCTACTATTTATCATAATAATGTATTATCTGCTGATATTTTAACAAGATCGTATGGATGGGTAAATGGTTATGCTTATAACCCGTTTCATATATGGAATAATGATAATGCTATGATTGCTAATATTAAAAATACTAAAACAATTTTATCCAGAATGTGGAAAGATGCATATTATGGAAGTTCTCAAGAACTTAGATGCTATGGATTAAATACTGAAGCATTAGACGAAATTTCTAATATTATTTTAGAATCTCAAAACAATCATAATAAAGATGATGTTATTAGACTTTTAAATGATAATAAAGAAAGATATGTCGCCTTACAATTGATTCTTGTCCTTATTAGAGATGGTTTACCCGCGCCAAGTTTTGGAAATGTTAATAGAGATTTAGCAATTAAACATTTGGAAATAGTTGATGCTTTAGTAACTAAAGATATAATTAATATACTATATAATAATAACGATGATAATTCTGTTTCTGTTAGTAAATCCATAACATGGACTGATTCTGCTATTGCTCCTATGCGAAGTTCTTCAAGTAATCATACGCATTTTCAATCAAGAGCCAATATAGATATGTATCATAGAAATGCCAGAGATGAAAAAGCAAGAATATTAGATGAATTGAAAGGCCCGAATGTTTTAAATAATGATTCTGAACCTTTTTTGGGAGATGAATGGGATGATATGCCACTGAGTAAACTAAGAAATATTATAATAATAAAAGATTCTGCAAATAAAGGAACAGCCTTTTATGTTAGAACATTATATCAATATTGGAGAAATGCTGTTAAAAATGGAGCACCATTTGTAAATCCTTACAATAGAAGACAATTCACAGACAATGATAAAGAGAATATAATGATTGCTATGGAAAAGTTATATCCTACTATAAAAAAACCTAAACAAGGCGAAGGACGAAGTGATATTAAGATGGAGATATCCTTCTTTGACAATAATAGAGATAAATTTTATATAACATTTAAGTACATATTAAAAATGCCCAATAGGTTGAATTTATTACTTGATTTGATAAAAATAAGAATATCTGTGGAATTTCCTCAAAGACTACCAGATTTTAACGGAGATATAGATGCCGCATACATATATAATTATTTATTTGATAATATTAAATTACTTCATAGAAATAACAAAACATTTGGCAAAAAAATACCTTTAAAACCATTAGCCGTCTTAAAAGAGTATGATGGAAAATTGATAAATAATTATAATGACTATAAAGATTTTTTTGATAAGATTAAACACGCATTATAATTTTATTATAATATTATAATTATACAGACCTACTTATTAATGTGAAAAAGTCTTTATATTGCTCTTCGGTTGTTATATATGAATTATAATACTTGGCAAATGCTGGATGTAATTTAAATGGCATCTTTTTGCCAATTATTTTATTTTCTTTTTTCAACTTATTTATGTTTTCAAATAAAAATGCTGGATTATATTCTATATTTATTCCATCTTCGTGGTATATCTGTAGATATTCTATAAAATGTACTGAAACTATTTTAATAAAATTAGTATTTTCGCGTGTTCCTGAATTAAACCATATATTTATACACCAAAAATATATACCATTTATGCGAACTATCTCAGGTTCTTGATAATGTATATCATTTCTTCCATATTCTAATCTTGGTTTTTGTATTAAAGGATATTTTCTTTCTAAAATGCGTAGTATTTCTCTTTCATCATCTTCTGTAAATGGAGTATTAGTTAAACGATTTATAAATGGCTTCTTGTTTTTTATAGCAATTCTCCAATCTTTATATAAACTTCTAGCATAAAAAGCATATGTAAATACTTTATTATTTATTTTTGTAGATATTTTAACTACCATACGGAGTTTATTAATGGATAGTTCATTCCATTTATAACCTGAATAAAGTTCCTCGTCATTTACTGTTTGCGGATTATTTCCGTTATTCATAATATATTTGACATATTCTTTTTTCCCCAACTTACGATAAATTGTATTCATACTTGAATCATTTGTCGTATTATCACTATTTGAATTGCTACTACTTTGACTTAATGATATTGATACATTAGGGTCTTCTATAGCAAAGTTCTTATCTAATAGATTTGTAATTAAATTCTTAATAATTATTAACTGTCTCATTAATTCTGGCATTGTATAAGCAAGATATGACATTGTTTCATTAACATAATATAAAGCATAATACTCATATTTACACTGCGATAATCTGGCATAAAATCCATTAGTAGTTGTTACTCTTCTATAGTTATCTTCGTATGTAAAATTACCCATATTGAGATTTCTTGTATCTTCAAATATAGCAGAAATATACACTTTTATACAATAATCTATAAAAATTTCTATATTGTAATTATTATTAATAATAAAGTAATTTTCTATATATTTTTTGTAGACACTTTTATTAATAAAAGGATCATAAATCGCTATTAATTTTGATATTTCCCATACATATTCGCGATAACTTATCGCATAATCTTCGTGATTATTAGGATCATTTAAATGTTCTTTTAATACAATTATCCCCTTTTTAACACTTATAGGTACGCTGAATAATCTTCTGATTAAATTACGATGGCTTTTAAATGTTGTTATATTTGGTAAATATAGTATATCTCTTATATCATCGTCCCCTTTAATACTAATATATTTCTCATATTTTAATAAATCCGAACTTTTCGAAGATGATTTTGATAAACTTTTAGATTTTTTACTCATAAATTTAGTTAATTTAGAAATACTTATCGGTGACATCGATGTACTAATTTCATATTTATTTATACAATTATTATACAATACTTTAATTTTAGAAGGATTTTTTATTTGATGTCGCGTTTTTGGATGATTTATTTCAGATATTTTACCATTCATATATTTTTTATAATTTTTTATTAAAGCCTTGCATTGTTTTTCATTCAAATTATTATCTTTATTCCGCAATAACCGTAATTCTTTTTGCGTAGATAATGTATTCATTCTTATATATATATAATATAATTATTGAAATTTTTCTAAATCTAATAACAAATATAATGACTATCCTATCCATCCTAGTTTATCATATGTATCTAAGCATCGTAGATACATATCATAATCCGTATATGTAATACATCCATAATCTCCCTTACTGTTTGTCATTATAAAATATGTTTTTTCTGTTTTCATCGGCATATTTATATATAAATATATAATTTTATTTATATATATAATAATGTTAAATATTATCTCATTAATACTATATATATCTTTCATACACACTATATATATTGGTGGATTAAACCCATATTTTAAAAAAAAAACACAAAGTCTACTATTATCTTCTAATGTTGATAATATTACAATAGTCAAACCAATACGTAGTAAATATTGTAATTTTAAATGTAATTGTTTCTTTTCACATACTGTTAAAAATGATAATATATATGTTCCCGTATGGATTAAACCGCTTGGGTTATAAAGATAAGGATTGGGTCGGCATAGGATGACTTAATACTTTCTAATAGCCAATTGATAACCCTTATTGATTACTTCATATTGTCCATTATATTTTTCTAAAAAATCTTCCATAGTCTTTTTAATTTGAATACCATCTCCGCCGAGATAATCATCCATCCACATAATACCGCCCTTTTCTAAAACACTAAAACTATTTTCAAGATCTCTTGTTATAAATTCGCATATATGACAACCATCTATATATATAAATGTGAATGTATTTTTATTTATAGAAAAAAAGTCGTCAGAGGTAATTTTATGTATTGTTATTTTACCATTGTTTTTACATATAGAAATATTATGATCAAAATTTGATTCTTCATTATTTTGCAATAATGTTTTATGATCATTATCATCTATTTTTAAATATGGATCTACGCATATCATTGTAGATCCTTCATTGTCTAAAAAATTATCGGCAAAAAATGTACTTGACATTCCTTCATAACACCCTATTTCTAATATATTATTCTGTTTATTTTTATCTAGAAAATATTCCAAATATCTTTTTATCTCAGATTGTAAAAACCATTCCTTAGTAAATCTATAATTATTCATTATATCTTTTTATAAATATAGTATTATTTTCCTTATATAATATTATTATATAATAATAGATAATATAATATGTATATACGTTCTCATATAGATTATGTTTCTGGTAATAGGAAATATATATATCTAGATGAAAATAATAAAAAATATATTAGAGATAAAAACAAATATTATCCTATAAAAAAATATAAAGGTATTTATTCTCTACAAAAAAAACGAGGAGGTGCTCCCAATGATAAAAAAGAAGGATTTATAGACGTTGTATTACTTGTTTATAATAATGACAAAGATATTACAGATAGCATAGAAGAGCCTACAGAATATAAAGCAAAAATAGATATGAATGATATAATTTTAGATTATAAAGATAAAACATACGAGGATATTGTAAAGTATAAAATAATAAGAATATTTAATAAAAGTTATAATAAAATAAGTAAAATTTTTGATAAAAACTATAAAAGTGATAAAAATATAAACCATTATATAATTAAAAAACAATCTGAAAAAAGTTTTGAAGTACATTTTAAATCATATACCACAACTGGTGTATTTAAGATAGATGACTTTAAAGATAAATATTATAATATTATATATAAAAGAGATAATAAAATTGATAAAGATTCGTATTCGAACGCTGATTTAAAAATCGATGAGTTTTTAACAATATTTTCTATGACAGATGAAACTCCTGCTAAAATAGATTCTTCGGCATACAAACAAATCGAAAATCTTGACAAAGAAGGCTATAGTATTTTATATAAATCTACACTAGATAAATTGAAACTGATATTTTTATAATATTAATATTATTAATATATTAATAGATAAAGACACGATAGATATGGCAGAAGAAGAAGCGGCTGCTAGTAAAATGGTATTATCTATTGTTAAAATTAACTTAGAAAGTGTATTTTCTATTTTAAAAGAAACAAAAGGACAAGATGTATTACCTATTGTTAAAATTAACTTAGAAAGTGTATTTTCTCTTTTTAAACAAACAAAAGGACAAGATGTATTACCTATTGTTAAAATTAACTTAGAAAGTGTATTTTCTCTTTTTAAACAAACAAAAGGACAAGATGTATTACCTATTGTTAAAATTAACTTAGAAAGTGTATTTTCTCTTTTTAAACAAACAAAAGTACAAAATCAATTAATACCAGATTTTTTTAAAACATATCCATATACTGATAAAAATATTACTATACTATATAAAGATATTGGCGAAGATAGTGACAAAGGTAAGAATAATGCACCATTTAATATTGATGATTCTTTATTAAAAAGTTATAATTATTTAATCTATATAAATAATGATAAAATAGATGTATTTAAAATAAAAAGATATTATAATTTAAAACATATATTAAAAAATATAAATATATATAAAGATATCATAATAATTTCTAAAAAAGACGCATTTAAAAAAGACGCATCTAAAACTTTATATCAATATAATAAGTATTTATCTATCAATTTAATTTTTATTTACAAAAATATAGGCGAAAATGATATAAATAATTTACCAAAATTTAAAAAACAAGTCCTTAATAAAAATGTTAATTCGAAAACTATCGAGATCAAGATTGATATTGATACATGTAATACAATTAAAGCAATAATTAAAAAGAAAGAGGTATTAATAATTGTTAAAAATAACTTAATTAATGTAATTTCTTCTTTAAATATTAGAAAGGTTTAATCTATTCCTGCTGCCACGTACGTTTTAAAAATTCTTAAAGATATAAACCATTTGAAGTATTAAAAAGAAAAGCAGAATAAACAGTGCCTTTTTATATATAATAATGCTCAAAATAACAAATTGTATACAACCTATTGTATTTGTAATTAGATCAATGAATATTATTTTTTTACATATAATTAAAAATTGATATAAAAATGTTTCATATTTATATATATACGAATAAGTAGAGTAAGTGTCATGGAAAAGAATCTAGCAATTTTAGCATTAAAAAAGGCAGAGGAAAGAAGAGCAAGAAGAAATGAATTGGCTAAAAAAATGCGTGAAAAGCGTGGTGATGAATTAAAAGAAAAGCAAAGAGAATATGCTAAAATACACAGAGATAAAAGGAAAAAAGAAATTGAGGATGCTATGGCAGCAATTAAGAAAGAAGAAGAAAAGCCTAAAGAAATCCCTATACAAAAAGATATAGTTAAAATCGAGAAAAATAATGGCGTATTAATAAGCAAAGTTGAAAAAACAGGAATAAAAGGTGTAAGTGAAAAAACAGCAAACGATTATATAAGTAAAATTAGTATAATTCATAAAATAATCTCAAAAAATATTCTAGATAAAGATGTTTTAAAAAGAGTTTTGACAGGTAAAGAAGAATTAGGTGATCCTACGAGTGTAATAAATAATATGGAATATATTAAAGATATAGATCAAGTAATTAAAACTATTGATGATAAATATGATAATTTACAAACAAAGAAAGCCTATATATCTTCATTTATCACACTCGTTTCATATTTACCTACAGTACGCAAAGATAACTATGATAAAATTAGAAAAAAATTTGAAGAAATTAATAATGAAATATATGGTGTTTGCGTAGAGAATGGAAAAGATAATATTGGATTAATAAATACAGAATTTGCCAACGAAATAGATAAAGATATAGATAGTTTTGACGAAGACGAATTAATGGAAAATATAGCAAATATAGGAACAGACGACAGATTAATATATTTATTCTATACTTTACAACCTCCTCGAAGAAATGATGACGTTTTTTTGATAAATATTAAAAAGATTAATAACGGGGAAGAGATTAATTATAATATCTTAAATGCTAAAGAGAACTATATAATAGTAGATGAGGATAATAATCCAAGTGAGATAGTATATAATAAATATAAGACTTATAAAATATATGGAAAACAGTCTATAATGATAACTAATAATAATCTAAAAGAAATTATCAAAAACTATATATATAGATATTCTTTAAACGATGGTGATAAATTATTTAGAAAATTTAGCAGTTCTGCTACATTCAATGTTGCAATAAAGAGAATATTTAGTAAGATATATAGCAAAAAAATAACACTAAGCAATATTAGATATTCATATATAATATGGGATTTGAGAACGACGCGTAGTATAAATTATTTATCTAATCTTGCGGCTATGATGGGACATTCTGCCGAAGAGCAACAACTTTATAAAATCTCTTAAAAAACGTTTATTACTTAACTATGTAAATTTTTTTAAGTATTATTTTTTATTTTTTGTAATAGATTTCTTAGTGTTATAGAAAGTTCATAACCATAAGAATCTACTGTTCTACGAGAATGCGAAGATTTTGTAGCATATCTTGAAGGAGTCATTCCTATTTTACGCCAAAAAGACGGGCCTTACTATTTCAACTAACATCAGCGTCTATATAAATTAGCATATCTTGATCCAATTCTATGTAAGGACGCGATTTTCTATTATTATCTGTTAATATATACATACCTCTGCTATTATTCCAATTGTAATATACATATTCATGAAAATTCTTTAATAAAATACTAGAGTATCTTCTTCCTTGAAAATTTTCATCAACGTCAACATATAATTGATGAGGAAACCCTTTTCCTATAATTAGAGAAAATTCTCCTATTATTTCATTATAATTTTTTTATAAAAGATGATATATTTTTCGCACGACTATCATAATACCAGTCATACGTTATATTTTCAGCCATAATATCATATTATATTCCCTTATACATTATAAATATATTTATAATGTTTGTTTATATTTAATTTATATATGTTTTCTAAATGTTAAAGAATATCTTACATCTTTTATATTTTTTTCAATTGGAATTCCGTGAGTGAACTCTATTTGAAAATCTCCTCCCATTTGTATCAGACTATAAGAGGTTGTTGGTATATCAATTATCTTATCCTTCGTTATTTTATTGCGTATGCGAAATTTACGAACAGCACCATAAGATATCGCGATAACCCCTATATCATCTAATGTATTTTCATTATCGCTATGTTCTGATATATAATTATTACCGTCATTATATCTATTTACTAAAATACCATTATAAGATGCTCCAAATTGTGTATTTACAATTTTCAATAATTCGACTAAATTTGATTTTAGTGGTTTTGATTCAGCGAGTTTTCCAGAATAATAATATCCGCATGTTTCGTTAGAAAAAAACCCTACATCTCTTTGCTGATGTACTATTTTACCCATGAATTTTATAGTTGGCTTAATATCAAGACAATCTTTAACTTCTTCAATACATCTATCAATAACTTCTTTGTGATTTTTATACGATAAGATATTCAAAAAAGATTTATCAGTTTTAACAAGACATATCATAGTTGTAAAGTTATAAAAATTATGAGAACGTGATCATTTTTTATATTACTCTATACGCTTATATAATAGTTGTTCATTGGTAGAATGACCCATGAGCAATGCTAAGTTTTTCAAATAATTGGCGTTATGTGCTGTTCTCATTACACATGTAATATACGAATGTCTAATATTATTAAGCGTTATTTTTTTACTATATATCTTGCTAAATATCCGCTTTATTCCTTGACAAAACGAAGATGAACTCTTATATTTTATAAATAAACTGCTATTGTCTTTTAAAGAATACATTAAAATATATTTCTTTATAATATTTTTCAAATTATCATTTACTATAGTAATTATCTGTCGTCCATATAAATAATTTGTTTTATATTTATTATAAATTATCGCGTACGGATTATTATCTTCTTCGCGTATAATAATATAATTTTTATCATTATCTAGATTTTCATAGTTAAAATTTTTAATCTCTGTATCTTTCAATTTTAATATAGTTATTAATTGAACATCTTCTACGCGTCGCGGAGGTTGTAATGTATAAAATACATAAACCAGACCATCATCTATATTGAGTTTATCATAATTTTTCATGATTTCATCTTCTTCAAAATTATCAATACTTTCCTCATTTATAGCCTTCTTATTCATACCTCTTTCTTCATATATCTCTTCTTGTAATTCTTCAAATTTCTTTCTAATAATTTCATAAGTTATATTTCCAGCATTTATATTAGGCAAATATGATATCAGTGTCATAAAAGATGCTATATGAGATTTACGAGAATACATATTATCATATTTGGTATATATTGTCTTTATTATTTTATCTATATCCTTAATATATTCCATATTATTAATAAGTTCTTTATCATCTCCTTCATATTCTTTACCTGTCAATATTCTATTTAATAGTTCCTTATCCAAATCATTATTAGATAATATATTATGTATTATTGAAATTTTATTAATATAATCCGTTGCCGTTTTTTCACTAACACCTCGTATACCTGTTTTTTCCGCTTTACTTATCATAACTCCATTATCTTTTTGAAGTCGTACCTTATTAAGTAATATGACATCTCCCGAAACATCTTCTAAATTTTCTAATTTCTCTATAGTAATATCATTAATATCTGTATTAGTATCGCTATATGTTTTAAATTGTTTTTTTAATTTTTCAGCATGTGCCTTTCTATATTCTTTTTGCTTTTCTTTTAGTTCATCTCCTCTTCTTTCACGCATCCTTTTTACTATCTCATTCTTCTTTTTTCTGTTCTCTTCGGCCTTTTGTAATATTAATAAATTAATATCCATTACACTATTTATTATATCATTTATATTTTATATACCATTACAATACGCATTTATATTTACATTAACATTTTACAATAATGTGTTGTAAAATTAATACAATTTTATTTATATTATATAAGTAGATATAATATAAATAAATGGCTGCCTCTTTAACATTTAAGATTGCTGATATCATTGAAGAAGCGTTTCCTAAAGATAAAGAAGGAAACAGATGTAAGGTAGATATTACAAGTTTTAATGATACTACGTTAAAAGAATTAGAAGGTAAAGTCGAGAGTATTGTGTTAACATTATTAAAAAATGATGATAATAAAAATTTCTCACTTTCTATAAAATTAAATAAAAGTTCTAATATTACTAGATCAACATTAAATATACCTATATATGGAGCAAATAAATTTATATATAATATAAATAATGAAGATTTAATAACTAAATTATATAAAGTAAAACCAGCAGCAGACCCAGCAGCAGACAATGTTAAACTTACACATATATTAATTATAGGTACTGCTGCTGCCGTCGACGGAAGTGATAACTTTACTTTTACTGCGACTAAAAGTATATTTGTTACAAATACTACTACTACTGATCAACTTACTGATGAAGTAAAACCTTTTCATGATTTATTAACTATTGAAGAGTTTTTAAATTTACGCTATATAGATTATTTCTCATTTGATAATGAGAAATTTAATGAATTATATAAGGGAATTTCACGAGGAGGAGGCGGTATTAGTAAAATAAAATATAAATCAAAATAATAGTTAAATTATGTAATAATTATTACGAATATATATAGAGTTTTTACGAATTTTTCTTTTTAACTTTTGTAAAAGAATTATCTAATATTTTTTTATAAGTAATACTCGAAACTGATGTAGTACTATTATAATTTATCTCAGCGATACATTCATTATCTTCAATAGTTTCTTGAATTAAATCAATGTGAGATACAATAATAATAGTATCAAAGTATGCTAGCAATGACCTGAGAAAGTTAGGAACTATTGATAAATTATATTTGTCAAAACTTACGAAACCTTCGTCTATATATAACTGTTTACAGATTGCCTTATTATTTCCAAATAAACATAAACGTAATGCTAGAGATATTACAAACTGCTGAAATCCCGATGCTTGATTTATAGAAATTATCTGTTTAGTTTTACAGTCATTATTATCTTCTTTTAAGACATCTAAATTAACATTTTTAATTAGCCAATTAATATGTATCATATCGCGTGATACATTAATTATATAATCTAATTCAAATGGTTTTGTCATAGTATGACAAATATTCTTTAACATATTATTCGTATTACGAAGTAATTTATTTAGAATTATTTTATCATAGAGATTTATACGGAAATCCTGAAAATTTAATATAATAGTATCCAGCGTTGTTAGCATATTATTAATATTATCTAAAATATCTCGCAATTCTTCAAGGCTTTTAATATTCGACTTATTATAATTAAATATGGCCACCTTTTCGGTTATATCATCGCGGTATTTTTGAATATTATCTCCTCCTTCTTTTATAATATTCTTCAATTCTAATGTCCTTTTAATAATTGGTTTCATCTCTATGTAATTTTTATACACTTCATTATTTCTATAATTCTCTATGATCTCCTTAATATCAAGATATTCCCTTGAATGTATTATATTTGTATTAATATTATATTTTTCCCATTTATTATACTGTTCAACAAGTGTACGATGTGTAATAATACGTGGTTTAATATTCTTGTTATAATTCAATATTTCTACAGATTTTCTTATTTTATTATCAATCTCTTGAAATTTATTAACATATTCATTATAATTATCTTCCCATTTCTTGAACTTATCATAACTTATTATATTCTCTAAATGTTCTCTCAATTCTATCGCTTTATTATAATAAATTAAGATATAAGTCTTTATATTTTCAAGTTCCTTATTATTATCATCAATTGTCTTACTGTATTCTTTCTTATTCTCTAATGCTTCATTTATTTTTTTATTAATTCTTTCGCGTTCTTCGTTGTATTCTAAATAAGTATATCGTTCTTGTAATATCTCATATTTATTTTTATTATTTTTAAATCTATTCATTTTTTCTACTAGCCCATCATAATCTATATTACTGTCAAGTTCATTTTTAATATTATCTATATCTTCTTCATAACGCTGTATTATAATTTGCAATTCTTTAATCCTATTAACCCAACTCCTTCTACAACAATATTCACACGAAGGGTTATAATGATATTCTTCATTAGTTTCTAATAACATAAGTTCTTCAACATATTTTAATTTATCTTCTTCTGCTTCTTTTAATCGCCCTTTTATTTCATTATATTTTTCTACAGATTCTTCGTTCGCCTTTAAAAATCTTAGAATATAATTATAATCTATTTTCCTTATATCTTTCATAATTTCTTCAGCATTTACATATTGGTTTATATCTATTGAATCATAAGGTTGTTGTATGTTTACGTTTACATTTACATTTACATTTACATTTAGCATCTTAAGATTTTCTTGTTCTTTAAAATATTTATTGAGATACTCGTCGTTATCCCGTAATTTAGCATTATGGTCTTTTATGTTTTTTTCTAGATTATCTTTATCTTGTAAATATTTTTTATAATTATCTAATGATAAATCGCATAGGCTTAGACTATAATTCTTATTAGATTTAGCAGATTTATTTAGATTACTAATATTACTAATATCTTCAATAATTTTATGTAGATATTCTAAATTGCCAAATAAATTATTGATATTAGTTAAACATTCTTTTTTTGCCCTATTAGGCTTATCTATCTTATTTACTTTATTCGGTCGTTCTGCTATTAATGATTTTATCAATATATCTAAATCACTATATTCTTGTTTTAGTTTTTCTACACCATCATCATCAAGATATTGATTGTCAATATCTTGATTATCATACATATCAAAATATTCTTTTAAATATTTATTCTCATTTTCTATAAGAGAAATATCACAAGGTTTATCTATTATATCTTGAGATTCGATAAGAGATTTATCATAGGATTTACTTAATTTTATAATATCTTTGTCTTTTAATATAAATTCTAATTCTGCCAAACGTTTTACTTTGATATCGTAGATTTCTTGAGATACTATATTATCTAAATTAATTCTGTTTAATAATTCTTCAATATTGACATCAATATCAATATTTTTATTATGTAATATTGTACTATTATATTTGTATTCTTCTAGAAGAGAACACTGTTTAGTATTAAGTAATTCTAAATCTTCTCTCATATTTTCTATTTCTTTTTCATGATTATCAGAATATTTTGAAGTTAATAATAATTTCTCATATACATCTTTCTTACTCTCGATGTATTTATGTAAACCCTTATATTTATTGATTGTTTTATTGAAAACATTATAAAGATTATAGATATATTCTATATTAAAGGATTTATCTATAAGTTCTAATGTAGATTTAAAATCCATCTTTAATATATCATAATCTACATTTTGAGTAATCATAGATGTTGCTAAGAAATCTTCCATATTTCCAAATAATCTTGTTAATTCATTATTACACGCTGTATCTTTTTTAAGAATTTCCATATCTTCATTATTTAAATATTTGTATATAACACTATTACTTATTTGTAATTTATTACCTATATTCTTCCTAGAGTAATTTCTAACAATCCTATATGTTTCTTTTGTTCCTTTGTCACCATTTACATCTAATATTTCGACATCTATAATAGTATATCCTTTACTCTTATTGTGATTAACTACACCGCTTGTTAGAGAATTTTTCTTTGTATTTTCTCCCCATATTGCCAATAACAAAATATCATATATTGCTGATTTCCCAGTTCCATTTTGACCTTTCACCATAAATATTTTGTTATCTAAGTCTGTCATATTTAACCAATTCTTATTTTCATAACACAGTAGTCCCTCCCATTCTAAGTATTTAATTTTATATAGAGATTTAGGAATAATTATGGTATCATCGGTAATAACACAGGCATTTATAACAGTAGATAGTTCTTTATTTATTTTTAAACATTCTTCTCGCAATTCTTCAGGATAACTATTGACATCTATTAATAGCAATTCCTTGTTTTTAATAATTTTATTTAATAAAGATAAATTTTCTTGAGATAATAATGGTTTAAAATAGTTTATTAAAGCATCATTATTAATAATTTCATTATCACATGAAATATCAAGAGTATCTATTTTATTTATTGAATCACAAGAGATAGATGTGTCATGTGTAATACCTTTATGTGTAATAAAATTATTGAAATTATCTATTTTTTCCGTGATATAATATTTAATATTATGTTTTTGTAAGATATTATTAAGATTGAAGATGTTAATGTTAGAAAATATTTTAATGTCAAGATTTTTAGGAAATAATTCATTATTACTATCTATATAATCTTCTAGATGTCTCTCATATTTTCCATTAATTCTTATTAAAATTTCTTTATTTTCATTTTCTCTAATATTTACAAAACCCTTATCATTATAAACATTTATTTTTTTGATATCTTTATTATACAAATCCCAAATGAGATAACCATGATTTACTATGTCTTCTCCAAAGTTCTGTTGTATTAAACTTCCAGCATATCCGCATATTGTTTTATTTTTATAGGCAAATACTTGTCTTTTATGAATATCTCCCAAAAGCACATAATCAAAATCGCTTACCCATTCTAAAGGATAAGGATTGAAAGTTTCTTCTACACATTTCCCATTATATAATTTAGCAGAAGCGAAAGAACCATGAAAAAGGGCTAATTTATATTTAACATTAGAGGATGATATAGCGGGAAATTTTGGCAAATCTTGAATCCTACCACTATTTCTATAAACATCTAATGTCTTATCAATGCTTACAAAAGATATACCGATATCATCGATTACAAATGATGTAGAATTATTTAATACAATAACATTGGGAATTGCAAATGTAGAGGAATAGACTAACGAGGGTTTATTAATATCGCTTTGATCATAATCATGATTACCTGATATAATATAGATTCTGCCTATAGATGATAATGCTTGAATAAACTTGCGATATATTATTAGTCCATAATTACCTATAACATTTTTATTGTGAAAAATATCACCTGTGATAACTATAATAAAATCATTGAAAGATAGATTTAGAGATTCTATATTACTTTTTATTGAAATAATAGTTTCTTTGAAAACCTCTTTATACTCTTCATAGCGCGAATAGGTATTATCGCCATTTCTAATATGTAAATCCGATAAATGAAATATACGCGACAAAACCATAAATTAATGATATATATAGATATATAGAGATATCTCTATGTGTCAATTTTTACTATCTAATAAAAAATATAAATATGAAGAGTTTTTCATAGATGAGTATAAAGAACTTGATGAATATATGATATATATTGAAGAAAAAATATGGAGAATATTTAGATTAGATAAGGTTTTGTTTTTACTATTAGTTTTTATTTAGAATTATTGGATATGATTTATAGTTTATTATAGGCTTATTTGATAATGAATATATAATCTATACAAAATCATTATATATTATAATAGTATATATATTATTATTATTTTTTGAATTTAATTAATAACAATAATTTTATTATTTATAGAATACAAGAAAGATGTTAAAAAAAAGCGAAGGTGAAAAAAATAAGAGAAAAAATTCAAAAAAACATCAACAAGAAATAAGAGGAGGTGGTGCAAAAGATGGTTCAATATCAAATATGAATACAGGAGATAAACTTAAAAGATTAGTAGATATTACAAAACTTAATAACGTTAAAGATGTGTTTAAAAATAGTCCATTTGATAAGAAAACTGATGGGACATATTATGATAGTGATAAAATAACACTATATAATGTGGGGAATAATGTTTTACAAACAATCAAATTAATATTTATGTGTATTTATTTAGGAACAGACGAATCTTATTATTATTTAGTAAATCATTTTAATAATTTTTATACTGAATATATTATAGATTTAAAAGTTTTTCCCAATAAAGAACTCTATAAAACTAATAATAAACATTATGAAGACCATAACACATACGCTAATGAGTTATTTAAAAATTTAGAATTAAAATTAAAGTCGTATAATACTGGTGGAAGGTCCGTTGTAAGAAATAATAATAGTTTTGATAATTTTATATATGAATTTATCGAAAATTTTTATAAATTCCGTATTTATTGTGAAACAGATGATGCTAATGGTAGTATTAATAAATTATATGTTCCTTTTAAATATTATAATTTAACAAAATTGCAAGGTAAGGAAAAAAAAATCACAATATATAGTGACAGTAATGGAAATAGTCTTAATAATAATTTTAGAATAGTAGAAATTACTAATATACAAACTATAATAGAAGATATTAAAAAATATACAACAGAATTTGATAATATAATAGTTATTGAGCAAAATGTAGGGAAGTCATTAAAAAATCCAGAAAAATTTACAGCAACTATGATTATAGATTTTTTAAATTCATTATATACTACTCCAATAATAAATATTGAATATGATAAATATATAAAAGAAAAAATATTAGAGTATAATACATATTTTTTTGTTGAATTATTTATTAAAGAAGAAAAACAAAACACAGATGATACAGATGATACTGCCAAAACTCTTGGCATGGATGATAGTACACTAACAAAACTTTTAAAATATTTAAGACGTGCCGCAATAGGGAATTATAGTGATAAAAAAAAGTTTATGAAAATAGTTGAAAGAGCAATATGTAATATATATCGTGTTGATGTACCTTTAAAGGACGATAACATGAAACTATATAATAAAATAGAAAAAAATGTAGAAATAAGTATAATTGGACGCGATTTGCTTTGTGATGATGCTGACAATATATTAGGTATTCAGTCAATAATATTTTATAGTTTTATGATTCATAATAATAATTTTAGTAAAGATGTTATAATAATAGATAGATTAAAAAGCATATCAAAAATAGAGGAGAGTACAGTTAGAATTTCACAGAAAAAAGGTATAAAAGATTGCGACAAAATCATAGATAATATTGTTTCAAATAAAGAATTTTTATTAGGTTTTAGTTTATACACTACATATAGTATTAATAGTATTAAAATATTAAATAGTAGTAATATACCTATGGAATATACTAAATTTGAAAATATAACAAAAAAAATAAAAGAAAACTTAAATCCTAATTATAAAAATATAATAAATAAATATAACGAATCTATTGATTTATATCTTACTAAGTATATAATTATTGATACTACTGTAGATATTACAGAAAAAAAGAATGAGTTGCAATATAATTTAAATGAAACGGGTTTATTTTGAAGGGATTCTATAATACTTTTTATAAATTTATAGGAAAAAATAATATATATTACGAGAGATGTCTGTAGCATTTGCGAATATGAATTAAAGGGTATAAAACACGAGGTGAGCGATAAATAATTTGCGTATATGATAACGTGTCAAAGCAAATTGAGAAGGAAATAAAAAACATATAGTTATAATAATGGATAATGAGAAAGAGGTAGAATATAAAAGTATAATCGATGAGATGAGAAATATAATAAGAAACCAAGAGCAAGTAATAGAGCATTTAATATTTCAATCAATGAATATTAAAGTAGAAGAAGACGATGAAGATTTGGAAATAGATGTATTATATAAACCTAATATTATATAAAAGATGAAAATTATATAATAATTTGTTTATATAATAGGAGGGGGTTCTAAAATAATTTTTATAAATTTATAGGAAAAAACAAGTATATATCTAGAGAGGCCTCTTAAGGCACGCTTATGGCGTGGGCGACCCTTTGAGGGATTCAATAGAAACTAAGAATAATTCAAAAAAATGAAAAGAATAATTTGAGTACATAACTTTATTTATTTAGGAATTTATAAAAAACTTTAGAAAATTAAGAAAATAAAAAGTTATGTACTCAAAATAAGAATAGGATTATTGAAAATATTTGGTTAGGATTCTTGAAGGTTCAAGAGAGGCCTCTTGAGACACGCCTATGGCGTGGGCGACCCTTTGATGGATTCTATAATACTTTTTATAATTTTTAGAAAATAATAATATATATCTAGAGAGGCCTCTTGAGGCACGCCTATGGCGTGGGCGAACCTTTGAGAGATTCTGGAGAAACCAAGAATAATTGAAAAAAGAATTTAATAAATTGAGTACATAACTTTTTATTTTCTAAATATTCTAAAGTTTTTTATAAATTTCTAAAAAAATAAAGTTATGTACTCAAAAATAAAAATAAGAATTAAAACAATATTTGGTTAGGAATCAAGGAGATGGGTTATTGAGATGCCTCTCGAGACATCCCTACGGGATGGGCGACCCTTTGATGGATTCTATAATACTTTTTATAATTTAAAAAAATAAAATATGTATCTTACGATGTCTCTTGAGGCACGCCTACAGCGTGGGCGAACCTTTGAGGGATTCTATAGAAACTAAGAATAATTCAAAAAATGAAAAGAATAATTTGAGTACATAACTTTATTTATTTAGGAATTTATAAAAAAGTTTAGAAAGTTTAGAAAATAAAAAGTTATGTACTCAAAATAAAAATAGGATTATTGAAAATATTTTGTTAGGATTAAAGAAGGTTCTTGAGATGCCTCTAAAGGCACGCCTATGGCGTGGGCGACCCTTTGAGGGATTCTATAATACTTTTTATAAATTTTAGAAAATAATAAAATATATCTATAGAGGCCTCTTGAGACACGCCTATGGCGTGGGCGACCCTTTGATGGATTCTATAATACTTTTTATAATTTTTAGAAAATAATAATATATATCTAGAGAGGCCTCTTGAGGCACGCCTATGGCGTGGGCGAACCTTTGAGAGATTCTGGAGAAACCAAGAATAATTGAAAAAAGAATTTAATAAATTGAGTACATAACTTTTTATTTTCTAAATATTCTAAAGTTTTTTATAAATTTCTAAAAAAATAAAGTTATGTACTCAAAAATAAAAATAAGAATTAAAACAATATTTGGTTAGGAATCAAGGAGATGGGTTATTGAGATGCCTCTCGAGACATCCCTACGGGATGGGCGACCCTTTGATGGATTCTATAATACTTTTTATAATTTAAAAAAATAAAATATGTATCTTACGATGTCTCTTGAGGCACGCCTACAGCGTGGGCGAACCTTTGAGGGATTCTATAGAAACTAAGAATAATTCAAAAAATGAAAAGAATAATTTGAGTACATAACTTTATTTATTTAGGAATTTATAAAAAAGTTTAGAAAGTTTAGAAAATAAAAAGTTATGTACTCAAAATAAAAATAGGATTATTGAAAATATTTTGTTAGGATTAAAGAAGGTTCTTGAGATGCCTCTAAAGGCACGCCTATGGCGTGGGCGACCCTTTGAGGGATTCTATAATACTTTTTATAAATTTTAGAAAATAATAAAATATATCTATAGAGGCCTCTTGAGGCACGCCTATGGCGTGGGCGACCCTTTGAGGGATTCTATAATACTTTTTATAAATTTTAGAAAATAATAAAATATATCTATAGAGGCCTCTTGAGGCACGCCTATGGCGTGGGCGACCCTTTGAGGGATTCTATAATACTTTTTATAAATTTTAGAAAATAATAAAATATATCTATAGAGGCCTCTTGAGGCACGCCTATGGCGTGGGCGACCCTTTGAAGGATTCTATAATACTTTTAATAATTTTTAGAAAATAAAATATGTATCTCAAGACATCCCTACATTATGAGGAGACCTTACAATGGATTCAATAGAAACTAAGAATAATTCAAAAACTTTAAGAAATAAATTGAGTACATAACTTTATTTATTTAGGAATTTATAAAAAAGTTTAGAAAATTTAGAAAATAAAAAGTTATGTACTCAAAATAAAAATAGGATTTTAAAGAATATTTGGTTAGGATTCAATAAAATTATTGCGATGCCTCTAAGACACGCCTATGGCGTGGGCGACCCTTTGAGGGATTATAGAGAAGTCAAGATATTTATATTTTTTGATTTTAAAATTTGAGTACATAACTTTATTTATTTTATAATTTCTAAAAAACTTTTAAGATTTTAGAAAATGTAGAGATATGTACTCAAAATTAAAAATAGGATTTTTAAGATTTTTTGGTTTGGATTATAGAAGGATATAGAGAAGCCTATTAAGCCACAAGGCTACACTTAACATACTCTATAATATTTTTTATAATTTTTTAGAAAATAATAATATATATCTTGAGAGGCCTCTTGAGGCACGCCTACGGCATGGGCGACCCTTTGAGGGATTCAATAATACTTTTTATAATTTTTTAGAAAATAATAATATATATCTTGAGAGGCCTCTTGAGGCACGCCTACGGCATGGGCGACCCTTTGAGGGATTCAATAATACTTTTTATAATTTTTAGAAAATAATAATATATATCTTGAGAGGCCTCTTGAGGCATGCCTACGGCATGGGCGACCCTTTGAGGGATTCAATAATACTTTTTATAATTTTTAGAAAATAATAATATATATCTTGAGAGGCCTCTTGAGGCATGCCTGCGGCATGGGCGACCCTTTGAGGGATTCTAGAAAAGCCAAGATATTTATATTTTTTGATTTTAGAATTTGAGTACATAACTTTATTTATTTTATAATTTCTAAAAAACTTTTAAGATTTTAGAAAAAGTAGAGATATGTACTCAAAATTAAAAAAGGATTTTTAAGATTTTTTGGTTTGGATTATAGAAGGATATAGAGAAGCCTATTAAGCCACAAGGCTACACTTAACATACTCTATAATATTTTTATAATTTTTTAGAAAATAATAATATATATCT
>Ga0208966_1000018_pt1 | contig 56188 bp, 49 predicted proteins | sample GreLakmeHU45MSRF_FD_187701 | JGI IMG/M metagenome (GOLD analysis project Ga0208966, IMG submission 187701) | Freshwater lentic microbial communities from great Laurentian Lakes, MI, USA - Great Lakes metaG HU45MSRF (SPAdes) | ecosystem: Environmental > Aquatic > Freshwater > Lake | place: Great...
TTGGAGAAAAAGTCCTGGTAGGTCACAGGGATTTGAATTATATAATTATAATAATGATATAAATTGTAAAGCTCTGGCACTAGGGGACATGCTAGGTTCACCTCCAAGTTATCCAGCATATTCCCCTACGTTACATAATAATGAAGATTTCATAGATGTAAATACATTAAATGATGCATTTAGAAATGCAAATGGAACGAGTCCAGTAATGGGTGGAGCTAACGATGATGAACTTTTAATCACGTCGTGTATAAGTGAATTGACTAATAATACTAATTATTATGTTGAATTAATAATGTGTAGAGGTGATTTAGAAGGAAGGGAAGGACGTATAAAGAAAGAAATAAACGAACACGCTAAAAAAATTAGGAAATGTTGTGATGTAGATATTAAAACATGGGTTGAAAAAACTCAAGATGAGATGGAAAAATACTTTAAACAATATTTTATGTATCTAGAACTTGCTGAGACATCTGAAAATCTAAAAAATTTCTTGAAAAAAAGATTCAAACCTGAAAATAATGATGTTAAACCTGAAAATGATGAAGAATTCTATAGAACATGTTCGTTTTCTTTATTTAAATATGAGTTTGATAAATTAACATCTGATAAAATAACATCTGATAAAATAATACCTGATAATTCAAAACAAATAATTGAAGATATATATTCATCTATAAAAGAAAGTTGCAGTCCAGATACATTTGAAACATTAACTCTATTTGCAAAATTTTTTAGTTATCAGTTACTGAGAGACACTATTATTGATTTTTTAAATCCAGAAACTGTTTCCGAAGGGAAAGTAAAATTTTCAGATGATAGTCTTAATACTGGGTTAACATTGCCAGAGAAACAACTTCTTATTGAAAATATGATAAAATACGAATTATATAAAAAAAATTATGAAAGATTTGTAGACCTTTATGATTATGATAAACACAAAAGAGGTGCAGATGATTTCATTGGTGATAATAAACGTAGAAAAAAAGATGTAAAAACTTCAGGTGGTAAAAATGTACAAAATCTTAATGTTAAAAATCTTGATAAATTGAAAAAACCAATAATAAAACCTAAACCACAAGAAAAACAACCAAAAGATAAATTGAAAAAACCAATAATAAAACCTAAACCACAAGAAAAACAACCGAAAGATAAATTGAAAAAACCAATAATAAAACCTAAACCACAAGAAAAACAACCAAAAGATACATTGAAAAAACCAATAATAAAACCTAAAATAGTTACAAATATATATAACTATAATATATCAAAATATAAATTAAGGGTTGACCAATTTAAAAACAAAGGATTTTCTGCATATTTTAAAAATAAAATAAAGAAACATTTAAATGATAAGAATATTAATATATATAAAATAGGTATAATGAAAATGAGAGGAATACTAAAAGATATTTACAAGATAGATTAATAATATATTAAAAATTAAATTTAAATAATTTTCTTTTTGCATTTTTTCTTCCTCCAGTAGTTTTAACTTCAACAACAGGAACTGCTTCTTTTTCTGCCTCTAGTTGTTTATCATACTTTGCATCTAATTGTTTAATATATACGAGACCTTCTTCTCTTAAATTTTTTATTTTGTTTAAAGAGAAAAACTTAGTCGCTAATGTATCTAAGTCTACGTTTTTATTTTTTTCTTCAGGCATCCACTCAGTATAACCTTTCGCTTTCATATTATCACTAATAATAATTCCTTCTCCATCACCGTAAGATACCATAACTATATAAACTCTCTTTACTTCTTTATCTAACAACTTTTTCAAAACAATTTTTAATTCTTCTACAATTGTAGTATTCCATCGTAAATTAAGTCTATTTATATACTCTAAATCATATTTATCTATTTTTTCTTCACTAATACTATTTTTAACCCTTTTATTTATGTCTCCTGAATTTGCCCATATTTTTAAATATAATAAAAATAAAGTTCTTTTAAGAATTATTTCTGGCGTCATCATTTCACTATACCAATCTTCATTATTCCCAAAATATTTTAGAGTGTCTATTTTTATAGATTTATAATTTTTATTAAATCCTTCAAAAACAATATTTGCGTAATATCCCAAAATATTATTATTAAATGTTGTCATATTTATTGGTAGTTCGCAATATGGTTGCTGTCCATTATAATCAATCTCTTTTTTTTCTTTTTTAGGTTGTTTATTTTTTGGTGATACACTCATTATCTATAGATATAATATATTATAAATGTATAATATTTTTGTTTATTATTTTTTTACACCTTCGCACATTTAAAACGCCGATTTTAAAATTACATCTACACCAATAGCAATTTTTTCACTTCCTTGTTGTTTTTTAACCAATATATTAACTGCTTCTTCAATGGTTTCTTCAAACTTATCAATACTACAACCATTGATTTCATCATAATTTTCATAACCTCTTTCTTTGAAAAAGTGAGGTAATCGTGGTTTTAAATTATTACGCATTTCTTCACGCATTTTAGGTCTTGTAAGATGTAATTTTTTATCACAAGGGATAAAATCAGGAATTGTATCTAATTGAATATTAGATATATTTGCAATAAATTCTGTCATCGCACCAGTAAAATCTATATTATTAATACCACTGGTTGCCTTTGTTATTTTGCTAATAATAGCAGAACTTATTTTACTTATAGTTGGCATTTTATTAATATTTAACTTTAATATGTTTATATTAAATAATATCAATTTTTTATTTTAATATTAAATCGGCGTTTTAAATGTGCAAAAGTGTAAAGTATATAAGGGATTATAAAATAATGAGTTTTTGACTATATAAAGAATATTATAAATTACTAAATATATGGAAGGTTTAATAGATACACGAAACGAATATATTGAACATATACAAGATATTTTGAGTGTTGCGATATCAAAAAGGATATATGCTTTGTATACTGAGACGATAGAAGAAAAGAAAGGAATTAAAGGATTTCAGAATGAATTATATAGCATACGTAAATGGAATAATAATATAGTAAGCGATGAATATAAGAATATAGTAAAATATACTAAATGTAAATATATATCAAATCTTATTAAAATTATTATAATAACGACAATTAAAATAAAAATATATGAATACAAAGAGCAATTTGATAGTATTAAAATAAAGATACCTAACCCTGAAGATTTTGTTCATAAATGTTATATAAACGCAGCGTCATTCTCTTGGAAGAATGCATATTTATATAATAGAAATAATATTAAAGATGCAGAATATCAAAATAATCTCAACATTATTGAGGAAAATATTAGAGCAATTATTAAGAAAACATTTAGAGACTTTATACCATTTGATGAAATATTTAAGCAGATTGAAGATAATCTTACAGAAAATGTAAATCAGTTCAAAGATTCCGATAAAGAAGAGAATGTTAAAAAATCTAAGAAATATGACAAAATTATAGTTGAGAATGAAGAAGATGATGAAGAGGATGACGAAGATAACGAAGATGAAGAGGATGACGAAGATAACGAAGATGACGAAGATAACGAAGATGACAAAGATGACAAAGATGACAAAGATGATAAAGATGATAAAGATGATGATGAAAATGAAGAAGATGAAGAAGAAGATGAAGAAGAAGATGATGAAAATGAAGAAGATGATAGAGAGGATGAAGGAGATGAAGAAGATGAAGAAGAAGATGATAGAGCGGATGATGGATATGATAATGATAATGTGAAAGAAATAGTTGATGAGAAAGATAAAGGGGATTATGAAGAGAATGACGTAAAACATGAATTGCGTATTGAAGATAATAAAAAAATAAATGAAAATAATATAGTAGATACAACAATAACAAAAAATCGCGATGAGGAATACAAATTGTGGGATAAAAATGAAGAGAATTGCGAAGAGATATCATTCGCCAAAAGCGAGCAAAAAAATATGCAAACAAAAGAGAATGCATATGAAAAAGAAGATAGTAATATCGTTAATGTATGGGACAATATTAAAGTTGAATATAACTCATTATCGCAAAATAATGGGGATGATAAAAAATATAAAAATGAGATTGCGAGCAAAAAATACGAAGACGATAATGATGATGATGATGTAAAAAGTGTATCTAGTGTAGCGACAGATATAAGTCAAATAAAAAAGATACATATTAATGAAACATTAAATAGAAATAAGAAACCAAGTTTTTTCTAATATTTAAAAAAATGAGTATTTAAATATTTAAATAATATAATATTAAAAAATGTTAAAAAAGAATTCTTATTGTTTCTTATGCTATTCTGCAGATAATATTATATACACTAAAACATTATTCATCTGTAAGAAGTGTAATGTTCCAATAAAAAAATGTGATATTTGCGGGTTTTATTGTGATGATAAATGTTTAGAGATGTTTAATAATTGCCTTAAACTTACTTAACTTTATTAATATGAAGTCTGCTTCTTTACTTTTATAAGTTTAGAGTTTTTCTTTTTAACAAAGACGCCAGGGTCATAATCTTCTATGTCGTCTCCATCGTCGTTTGTCAATCCCATTAAGTCTCGTTGGTCTTGTAGTGACTGCATTTCCCAAAGGTCATGTGCGCACATTTTATAATGCGGATCTTCTGCCTTATACCAGAACACTATATCCGCTATATTATTAGATTGTACTTTGTTATCTATAACTAGACATTCATAATTCTCTGTACACTGGTTCATTACTTGATTAAATACATCAAATGTTGGGAACATACCCGCATAATGATTGTATATTTTTTCTCTTTCTTTCACAATATTATTACGAAAAATAAATACGTAATCAATATTAGAGCGTAGGTCAGGAGGTAATCCTAAACCATGTTGCATAGTAATTAAAAGAAATATTTTGTAATGTCGTCCATTCATAAAAATACACCTAATATTTTTATCTGTCATCGCAGATTTGTTATACATACAATCATCTAAAATCAGAAAGGCGCGAGGGTCAATAGATGAGTTCCCGTGTTTTGCCATATCTCTTTTCCTCTCATTTGTTATATTTATTTGCCTAGTTAAAAACTTACTAATTAATTTTTCGTCTAATTCGTCGTATATTAGCATTTTAGGAATAAATTTTTCAAAATACCCATTTGCGCGTTCTGTTTGTGAAACAACAACGCCAACTGGTATATCTTTGTTATAACTCAGAATATCTTTCATACAATAACTTTTCCCCGTGTTACGTTTACCTATAAAAGTTACAACTGAATCACCCTTAATTCTTTTTGGGTCAAACTTTTTAAGTTCTAGTTTCATTTAATTAATGATAATAAAAATAATATATTATATATGTCACGCATCAAAGTTATTTAAGAATATATTTAAGAATAATACTTAGGTATTATATTTATGAAACATTATTGGATTAATATTGATAAGACTATAGATAGGCGACTGTTCATGGAAGAACAATTTAAAAATAATAAATTAGATAATGAAAGAGTATCTGCAATAACACCAAAAGATTTTGACAAGGTGTTGTATGATAAACGTCCATTAACTTGTAAATGTCCAGGATGCACAAGTTGCGAATATGAATATGCTACTATATCAAGTCATATTAAAGCAATTATGGAAGGTTTAAAAGATAAAAATAATGAATGGTTTGTTGTTATGGAAGACGATATTATAGTTCCATTTGAAATTAATTATAATAAACTGCTTAGTGAATTACCAAAAGATGCCGAATTAGTTCAATTGCTTATTTTATATGGTCCTACCGTAAAAACCCTATATAATATATTAACTACACAAAATATTAAATTTATTAAATGGCAGTATTTATTACCATCTGCTGGGATGTATATCATATCTCGGGTAGGAGCAGAAAAACTAGTAAGTAAATATTTTAAAAATAATAAATATGATTTTACCTCTTGTGAATACCAAGTAGTTGCTGATGTTGCATTATATTTATCAATAAATTCTTATGCGACTACATTTCCATTTGCGTATCCTAATATAGATTTTGTTTCTGAAATACATCCCGGCCATTATGAAGCACATAAAAGCGCGTTTTTAGATATTAAAGATGTTATAGATAGGGCGATTGAGACTAATAACATACCATATATATCTACATAGAATGTTCTTTAGATATATCTTTATTTATTATATTATATTTTTCATTAAAAAAGTATATGACAATTAATTGTTTTCGATGGTCTCTTAATTTATCCGTACAATATAAAATATAGGATTCATCTTTTCCATTTAAATTTTTATTTTTAATCCATATTTTAAAAAGTTCATTATACAAAGTAACAGATTCATTTATTAGCGGATACTTAGCTATCTTATTTGTTGCTAACATTTGTGCCTCTTCAGCAAGTCCTATTATATGTAAGAAATGCTTGGTAATACAATCTCTACATCTCTTATTTTTGTTTGTAAGATGCTCCTCTAATAATATTGATTGCTTAATTATTTGTTGCATGTTATAACGTGGGTCGCTTACAGGGTCTATAGAGTCACAACTAGAAGAACAAGACCCATCATTCTTTTGTTTGTTATAATTTATATTTAACAGAGTTGCTTTATTAGAACTGCTATCATAACTAATATTATGGTCACTATTATAATGAATATACCATAATATTAATATGGTAGATAGTATTATAGCAAAAACAATTATTATAGTTTCTAATATATTCATTATATGTGTATTAATTCTATATAATATAGCAGAAATATATTATATAGATATGTTATTAATATATCTATATAAAAACTGAGTAATTTTTTGATTGAAAGATGTAAAGGTAAAGGCTGTGATACTAGAATATCATCTAATTAAAATAAACATCATAATACAGTATATTATGCAATCTTTGTATTATCTAAGCAATCCTAAATAATAAATATTATTATATAATAGATAAAATAGGATGTATAGTTCAGCAGAATTATTTTTAGAACATTTTAAGGGCATGGCAACTCCACCTGCAACGAATACATCAGGGACAGCATCAGGTGGTATAGCAGGCGCCGCGTCAGGTGCATTAATTTCTGGAGGTTCTGCAGCTCTTATGAGCAATTCGGGTTCTAATAATGTAGTGAAATGCCCTCTTACTGATGATAGTCTATACTGTCAAGTTAGCAGAACAGCTGGTATAACTGGTATGGTAATTTATATATTACTAATGATAATATTTGTACTAGCATTTTTATACTTTATATATTATATGATTTTTAGAAGCGGTGTAAGTAGTGTAAGTAAAAGTATAAAAAGAAGTAGAAAATAATTATAAAAAATTTGTAAAATTGATATCTAAATTTTTATTTTATTAAGTAAAAAAGTAATCAAATGAACACATATGTATTGCAAATTGTTATTATAAATAAATTTATCTTTTGATTTATAGTTAAAGGTGTATTGAAAGCAAACCAACAATAGTTTTCCAAGGTTCGCAAACAGGTTTATTTGAATTATCTATATAGTTACACATACTTATATCATTTAAAAAATGATATAAGTATGTGTAACTATAATAATATTAAAGCATTATGTTATTCATTTATGTTATGCAATTACAGAATGATAAATATTATATTGGTAAAACATCAACTCCCTATTTTAGATTTGATAATCACTTTGCACACAACGGTTCTGAATGGACAAAACTTCATAAACCAATCAAACTTTTAGAACTAATCCCTAATTGCGATGATTATGATGAAGACAAATATACATATAAATATATGGACAAATATGGAATTGATAATGTAAGAGGCGGTTCTTATACAACCCCGAATTTAGATGCAATAACTAAAAACCAATTAATAAAAATAAGTAATAGCATAAATAATAGATGCTTTACTTGTGGCAAAGCGGATGGACATTTCGCTAAAGATTGCGATGTTAGAATTATACAACAACCGGCGCCTGCGCAACTAATGCCGACGCCAACTAATGATTTTATTAATCTAGAAACATTATTGATACATTCGCCAAACAAAATGCTAATAAATATAAAAGATTTAGATATAATTAGACAACTAAAGGTTTATAGGATAAAAGTAGGTGACCGTATATTTAATTATAATAAAAGAGAATATAGTTCATTAAAAGAACTAGTAGATGATGCTACAAATATATATGATAACTATGATGTAAACGATTTAATGAAAATACCTGGGATTATCTCTGTAAATGTTGCAAAAGAAATAAAAGATAAATATATGCTCCCTTCTAAAATTGCTTTCTACAAAAATATAGCGGAATTACTTGGCCAATTATCAAAAGAAAGATGCGAATTAATTCAAGCAGGTTGTAATTTTAGTAAATGAAGAGTATTATAATAAATAGTTAAACATTATCTATTATTTACAAATTACTCTAATAACAAAAATATGAAAGTTGTTATTGTATATAATGTTGTTCCCCATATTGTATCAGTAATTGCTATAGATACATCTAAATCCTTGTAAATTGCCAGAGATGTAAAATTATATATCCCAAATATTGAAAAACCTACTGCGCCACCATATAGAAAGGATTGTAATAATTTGTTCTCTACTGTATTATTGATTCCATTTTTAATATTCTGCGATGTGAAAGGAATAGCAACATATAATACCGAAAATAATATTAATATATATGCGATTATAGCATGTTCATATCGCAAATTTAAAGATGCTTTTTGCACTTTCAGTATAGAGTTTGAATATGTAGAAAAATTTAAAGAAATCCAAGCAATATCTAAAAATATTATTACTAAACATATTATAAAATATTTTAAATAAATATTCATAATTTCTATATTATCTATTATTATAGTAATAATATTATATTATAAACATTATATTTTTTTATATTCCTTCATTTTAGTAATTAATCTAACATAATCATCATATGATATTGCATATCCTTTGTTGTCATACGATAATACTGGTAATGATTTATCACTTTCCTTTCTCTCTCTCTTCATAACTGTAATATTATTTACGCTAAATTTAGAATATTTTATTGATTTTACAGTTTTAGTATTCATTTTACCTCCCATATTTTTTCCAAATATATATGGTTCTATTTCACTATAAATATTACCATTCTCCATATTATTTACATAATAATCTGCTGTAAATTTCAAAGAACCCGTTAGTTCATTAAACATATCTATTAAATCGATGTATTCTTCAGTAGTTTTATCTATCATCATATTGACATCTAGAAAATTAATATATTCATTTTTAAGCATATCCACAAATTCATCTCTAAATTCTTTTAAATAATTTATATTTTTTTCAATAATTAATTTCATATAGTCTCGTGGAATATCGTTTATATATAGACTTCTATCTTCATTTCTCGATATATATTCTTTTATTAACTCTATGTATATTTTTGAAGGTTCGTGAATATTAAAATCAATTTTCTTAAACCCATCAGTATCAAATAATCCAGCGCCTCTAAAAGAAGTTAGTTTATAATCACGTCTTCGCTTTTTATTCTTCATATAATTTAACGGATATAAAGCGTCTGTGTTGTGCAATAAACTATCTATAAATATTTTTTCAAAATTATATTGAAATCGCTTATAATCATTACTCTCTTTATTAATATTTTCATAACTATCATCATTTTTATACCCAGTATAAAACTTATCTGAGTCATAATATATCCCATAATCAATAACATTAATATTAAAAAATGCATCCTTATCATTATTTTTAAAAAACTTATAACAGTCGCATATAAAATGTTGATGAAGAGTATATTTTATATTGAAATAAGTATTATTAGAAATTTCTTCATTTATTTGATTCCCTAAGCATATATAAGTATACTTAGGGTTACTAGGGTTACTAGGGTCACTAGGGTTACTAGGGTTACTAGGGTCACTAGGGTCACTAGGGTTACTAACACTATTTTCTGTAATATTTGAAGTTCGCGGATAATTATCCTTATCACTGTATATCTTGTAATTTTTAATATTATATAATTTTAATCTACCATTTCCTCCTTCAAATATATTATTATATAATATGTTTACATATTCTTTATCTGTATTATAAACTTTACAAAAATTATATTTAACACCTCCTATAAATAATACATTAGTGATTGTTATTCTTAATCCAGGTGCTAAAATAATTTGATAATATTCATCATTAAAATTAACATACTTAATATCATCTTTGACCTCTAATATATATACAACACCGCTATTTTTAAGATTTTCATAAGCATATTTTAATGCAACGTGAATATCAAATGTACAAGATAAAAAAGATGTCAAAACTACATCTTTTTTATAATTGCTACTGAAATCTCTATAGGTTCCGTGAAAAACATAAATTGTTTTTTTGTTATTTTGCATATTATACTCTGCATCATTATAAAACTTTAATAAATTTCTTACTCTTTTATATGCTCTTTTTTCCATAACTATACCATTCGCGATATAGTTTTGTAAAGAATTATTAACTATTTTACTATAAGGATATGTTGAACCTATATAATTTATCATAATATCAGAAAGTCTAGTTTCTGTTAATTTTAAAGGTTGAAATGTATGAATACCATAAATAAATGTGTCTGTGTCTAAAATAGTTATTGCTGGCAGAGGTGAGTTATATGGAAACCAATAGTAATAGTCATTGTTAATAACATTATTATAATTATTATTAATAATTGTATATAATATTGTTTTCAAAGTATCATCGTCGCTATATCCTTTAATATTATTAAAGTCCTTCTCATATTTCTTGTTATTATATGAAATAGTATATTCTTCTTGCGAATAACTGTGTAATACATTAATTTTTTTAAAAATTTCTTCTATATTTTTAATATCCTTTGCATGTTTAATTCTTTTTTTATCTATACTATCAATATTCGCAAATAATGGTATAATATCCTCACACCTTTCTTTTAAACTTATGTAAGAAGGTAATATTGACATATATTTAATATATTCAAGATTATCTAGTACGTCTTCTGAATATTTTCTTTTTGGTTCATCATTAAATAATATTTTGTTCCCTTCAAATGATAACCTAATACATCTGTGTATTATTGTGGAATATAATAATTTTTCATTAAATTTTGTATATTTACCTCCTGACTGCTTATCCTCCAAACTATACCTTTGTGAATGCGTTTTACTATCTGAAAATCTTACAACAAATTTAGTATCTTCATCGCCATAATTATTATATGTGATTGGTAATAGATATTCTGCATTAATAACTGATGTATTACTTCTCCTTTCTATTGGAGTTCCAAAAGCGTCATTATAAATATATTTATCAGTCTCTGCATTATGCTTTTTACACCTTTGCGTATCAAACATATTAATTTGAGGCATATTTTTCTTAAAAGTTATGCGATATATTTGATGTAAAAAATGTAATAGTAATAAGAGTTTCTTCATATGTCTAATGTATACATCGATGTAAATTGATTTATGTTCTGATATTTTCTTCGAGATTTTCTTGCAAGATTTTGCATATTCCTCAAATAATTTATCATATTTTTCAAGCAATATTAACTTGTTCCTATTAATATATTTTTTACTATTACTACTAATCATAAAAATCTATATAACAACAATAAAAAAAAAGTTAATAAATAATATTACTTACGCACACGTGTTGCTAAAATCTTGCGAGGTTTATTTACCCTATATTATTTAATAATAAGAAACTAATAAGTAATTACTTATTATACTTCATAAATATAACTGTCGTCATATTTATGGTATTATCATTATTTATTATAGGACATATATCATCACGCGTTTTATAATAGTTTATTTTTTTTAAAGCATAGTCAATATACAAGGTAGAATGAATAGGCATAATTACTTCATAATCCCCTTTTGCTAAAGTAATTCCTTCAACAAATATCAATGGCATCCCTTTTTCAACAATTATTTTTAATATTATTTTTTTTTTTTTAGTATAATTATAAGCAATCTCTGTGAATAATGATGTTGATGAAAAATGGTTTGTAATATAATAACCTTTTTTAGATTGATTTAAAATATAATTTTCGTTGACACCCCTATATAAAACAATCTCATGTTTTATCCTAGGTGCTTTGTTAAATATCTCTTTTAATTCCTTAATATATGTTTCAAATACAAACTTATAAATGTCTTCATTAAAATCTAAATAATTATCTTTTAAAAATTTTATAAATAATTGGTCGTTGTCTAATGGTATTTCTTCGCCTTTATAATTATTATTAAGTTTAAAATAATCTGAAAATTGAAAAAAGTAGTAGCAAAGGTCACTATCATCATCAACAATACCACCGCCATTATTTTTAATAACATTAGGGTCAAATATACCACCACAATCTATATATGAATTTAAATAAATATCTCCACGATACGTATAATATTTTAAATTATACGTATCTCTAATATTTAAACTTTCAATAAATGTGTTTTGTTGCTCTATAAATTCATTAAGATTATTAACATCAATATGCTCTTGGATTTTATTTATGAATTTTTTATTATATTCGTTATATTTAATATTGTATTTATATATTTTATTGCTGTAATCTAAAGAAGAATTATCTCCTTTGCTTCGCTTTTCTATAAATGTATCTAATTCGCTATTATTTACCAAAATGTTGTTTTTATAATTTATTTCTATATGTTTATTAAGAATTTTTATTTTTTTCGTTAATTCTATTAATTTCTCATTATAATAGCATAGTTGCTTATGTTCCTTACTTACATATATATCGTTGTCTTTCAGTATTTTCTTTCGTGATTTTTCTAACTTTGATAATAATTTATCATGTGTTTTGGAATCTTTAAATTTTAATATGTTTAAATCTTTGTCATTCTCTTTACTTGATAATGGTTGTGCTGGGGTTGAAGAAACAGAAAGAAAACCCGTATTGAATTTATAATTTAACGGCAAAGATTTTCTTCTAATTAGTGGCACAACAGACATTTGACAACTAGACTCTAATTTAATATATTATTAAAAAAATAATAATTATAATCTTTACTTATTTACTATAATACAAAACATATTCATCCATTTCCAGTCCAATAGTTAATTTCACATAGAACAGCCCTCTCATATATTGTTAATTTATTGTTAATGTCTTCGAATTGCTTCTGATGTATTTTATCTTGCTCTAATAATAATTCATCAACTATTGATTCGAAGTTAATTTCATATACAACATCTAAATTTGGTTTAAAACTTTTACGCCTATACTGCATATATCTTTTATTGTTTAATTGATTATATTTTAGAATAGTCATTTTTTGCATTATGTTTACGATGCGTTGATATTATCTATTATAAACAATCAATTTATAATATTATAATATAAAAAAATAATATGTAAGATATTATTATTATTATAATCTACATATATAATAATATCTACTTAATACTTCAATACTTTAACTTATGAGATACATAAATTATTCACTATCTTTCTTATTAACAAATCTAAAATGACAATGATTACTTACATCAATATATTTATCAGTATTAATATATTTTCCTTTTTCATCCTTACCTCTGCTATAATATTCTTGCATATCTTTTGGCATATCTTTAAATTTGCGCATATCTTTTGATTCTGATATAGGAACATTTTTGAATGCTTCATATATTTTCATATGATCAATTTGTTTTGGTTTATCAGTATCTGTCTTAAATTGTAATCCTCGCTTTTTCATTTCTTTCATACTAAGAACACCTCCAGAGAATGAATCATTTTCTTCTTCTAAAATTAGATCTTCTAGAATTGCATGTTTGTATAATTTAGAATTATGAGTATTCTCTAGCACACCTAGGGGTCCGTTACCTAATATATTTCTAACAAAATCTATAAAAACAGGAAGACCTCCTAAATGAAAAGAACAATTTTTATAAAACTTTGCTCTTTCCAATAAAGTTTCTTCAAGATTTTTTATTAAAGAATATAAAGAATTATATTCTTGTGTATTCGGGAATAAAAAATTTTCTCTCCCTAGTCGTTGACTATTTTTTGTATTTCCTTTTAATGTTTTACTAATAAAAAATAAATAATTTTCTGATACATAACTAATAATTTTCATTAATTTAGTAATTCTTTTATGGCACCATTTAAAATGTTTTGTTAAATCTTCGTCACTAGCATCCTTATATTTAATAAATAAATGTTTCCAATCTCTCATATATTGTATATGTTCTCCAACTAATGAATCCTTCGTAAATAATTGGTTTATACCACCATTAAGATATGCACCAGCATCCCTAAACCCTTCTATTTTATCAGCATATATTTTACCATCTTCTTGTTCCTCAAATAAATTTAATTTTTTATTATCATGTTTAATGCTATCAAACTTAAAAATCGAATCAATAAGGAAATTATTGATATTGTATTTATATTGATTAGTGCGATTATTTTTATAGTCTTTTAACAATATACCTGTACATATAGGATTTTTATTAAATTGCGTGCCTGCAATTGTATCCTTTTTTTTATTCGCTCCATGAATAAATATATAGTCTAAGCATGGTATACCAAGTGCAGTATAACAATCTTTAATAAAGTGTTGATGTATGCTATATTTAATATCTTCTAAACTTCCAGAAATTAATGGCATTCCTCTATTAACATATAATTCATATTCCTGACCAAGACTAAAATATATAAATTCATCTTTTCTTTCACGATGTGTCATTTCCCATTTATCATTAATCATTTTATTATTTAAATCTCTACGCTTTACTTTATATATTTCAAAATCTTCTTTAAATTGCGGTTCCTTATTAATTTTCCATAAATCACCTAAAATATAAGCACATTTAGGCATAATATTAGTATTTGCAGTTATTCTATAAGTTACATAAAATTTAATATCAAGTGCATTTTGATCTAATAATTTATCATATAGTAGATTATTTTGTTTAATAGTTGGTGTTCTAAATAAGCGACAAAGGATAAGACATACCCCTCCTATATTAAACTCCCTAACAATTCTAAGTCTTGATTGTGGTAAAATAAGTATTTGGTTTAATAGGTCTTTTAAATTTATATATGAATGTGTATCATCTACTTCAATTATATAAATAAGTCCTACGTTATTTTGACTAATTCCTGAATAATATGAAGCGGTATAAACATTTAAACTTGTTGATAAAAATCCTAAAATTTCTATTTCTTTTTCTTTTCCGCCTATACTGTGTAATCTATTTTTTGTTCCGTGATATAGATATATTTTTTTATTTTTATAGTCTTGTTTTATAGTTTTATCTTTGTAAACACCTATAGTATTTATAATTCTTAATGTCATATCCTGAATTCGGTTTGCATGAACAAGAGATTTCACAGATGTATATGCTTCTGTTATTACCTTGTATATTGTTTCATTCAAATATGTACTGTATGGTTTTATGCCATGATTTTTATAATATGATTCTAGCAATTTAAGAACGACGGAATCTATTTCGAAGGGTTGCCATTTTGTTGTCATAGGATAACAAAATTTTAGATTTGTGTCAGAATCAATATTTTTGTGATTTAAAGGTATCCATGAAAATAAAGGAAAAGTACCTGTGTATTCATAATTATAGTAGAGGTTGTGTGTGTGTGCATCCATATTTTTTTGAATATATAATGGGTCTTGCGCATTAAGCGAATATAATATATTCTTACGTATCATATCGTCATCTCCATATTCAGTTTCATTATTACCGTAAGAAATCTCTCTCATATCTTTTATTATTTCATCATAATACTGATGTATTAATGATGTTTCCTTTGCAATCCCTGTTATAGTAGGAAGTTTTCCCAATATATCATTAATTATAGTAGTAAGTTCTGAAAAAGGTAAAGGTCTAGCAGTAGCTATAGTACTATCTGAACTTGAACAAAAGATAGTTTTTGGCAATAAACCATTTGTTATATTATAGTTTATATTTAAATCGCCAATAATATCTTTGGCAAAGTTTAATGTATCTGGAAATTTATAATTATTGAAATTTAACCTTGTAAAAAAACTGGTATTAAGTTTATTATATTGGATAATATGACTATTATAATAATTACCACCATAAGGGTCGTATTTAAATGCTTCAAATACATGCTGGCGATTTATTAATGTATTAAAATGATAATTTTCTATCGTGTAAGGGTCCAAAATAATATTAGTATGATCGACGCTTTTCGTTAAATCATTTTTCTGATATATTATTTTTGTACTACCATAAAAATGTTTTTTGAACTCTTGCCAAGGAACTAATGATTTGGTCTCATAATATTCGCGAAATGTATCATCATACATAAATATTTTCAAATCTAATTGAGATGTATAATTTAAATATAATTCATCATAATAATATGGTAAATGTAGATATTTTGTATACATTATAATAATTATCGAGTTAATCACATTTGATATATATTTATATTCTCTTAATACACCGTCTTTATCACAGTTATCAATTAATTCATCGCAACACTTATTTAATTCATCTACAAGTCCTTTAATATATTCATCAATAATTGGTATGGCGTTCTTCATCTCTTTCTTCTTTTCTTCAAGTTCCAGACGTTCTTCTTCCTTCTTTTTTTCAAGAGCAATACGTTTTTCTTCTTTCTCTTTTTCGCGCTTGAGACGTTCTTCATCTTGTGCATTAGCCATAGCCGTGCGTATATCATTATAAATTTCCAAACCTTTGATATTAACTATTTTTTTTATTGATTTTTGTAGTTTTTCATTTTTATCAAAGGTAAAATAACATTTGGTCAAATAACTTTGAAGTATTGGACTTTTTAAAATAATCTCCCTGTTTGTTATTGGATTTATAACCTTTAATAATTTAATTTCGATTGCTGTCTTACCTCGTTTTTTATTTCTTATTTCTTTTACTAAATTAATACATTGAGTTTCATTAAGTTTATCAGCATTTATACTCGAAGACGCTGAGAGGCGCATGCGCACGATGTCTGATGCTGAATTACTGCTTCTAGGTGAAAAATCAAGTTTAGCACTTGAACTACTTGACTTAGACTTTGGTTTATTTGTTGCAGCACCCGGTGGTGGCTTGGTTCTTGCGTGATTACCAGCAGGATGTTGTAGAGGAGGCATTCCCGGTGGTGGCTTGGTTCTTGCGTGATTACCAGCAGGATGTTGTAGAGGAGGCATTCCCGGTGGTGGATTGGTTCTTGCGTGATTACCAGCAGGATGTTGTAGAGGAGGCAATCCCGGCGATCTGCCTCTTGGTTTATTTGTCGCCGCCCCTGGTGGTGATTTGCTTCTCATAGTAGCACCAGCAGGATGTTGTAGAGGAGGCGTTGTCCCTGTAATTAAGTTTGGTGACGGTCGATTCCGAACATCATATAAATACAATTCGTCTATAAAATTTAAAACATGAAACATGTATTTATCATTTTTTCCGTTCATAGTTACAAGGTTTTCTCTCCATTCACCCCAATAACATTTAGATAAAAAACTGATAGTAATAAGACTATCTCTTTGAACCTCTTTTTTTGTTATTGGATTAATCCATACTTTTAATTTATTATAATATAAATAATTTAATAAATATATACAATGATCTTCTGTAATTTCATCATATTTACTATAAAGTGTAGTTAAACTAGGATTTTCTTTTTTAGGTTTTAATCGTTTAAAGGACATAATATATATATACTACTTTATAATAATATATTTTTTAAATATATTATATAATTTTAATCAGCATTAGTTAGTTTAGTTTCATTCCAATTATTTGCTGCCAATTTCATCAATTCCTTTCTCTCTTTATCAGGAAACTCAATTGTTAAACGCGCCATCTCATCTTTAACATATAGGTTATATTTTGTAGGTTGCTTCTTAATAGCGACCCCATCAGTATCAAATTTTACTACGCGTTTTTTAGTTGCTCCAACTTTTGATGCATCTTTGAATGCATTAATCACAATTTTTTTAGTTTCATCTAGAGTATATTCAGATTCCTCTTCAAACGCCAATTGAAGACACTCCATGATTTTTTTACCAGATGCATTTTTTGAAGAACTCATTATAGATAAATATAATAATTAAGTTTTATATAATTTTTTATATATATTAATATAATAAAAGATTTATTAATAAATGAATAAATTACTAATTTCTGTTATAGGTGAAGAATATAAAGACTATATAGAATACAAGGAATTATTTAAAAAACTGAATGAAAATCTAGATGTCATATTATATTTATGTGATAATGTGTCAAATAATAGAATACAAAATTTCATAATAAATAAGATTGAATCTGGAGATTATTATGACTACGATGATGAAGAATTAGGTATTAGTAATATAGATGAGAATGATATATTTAAAAAAATAGTAACTGGCAAAGATTATAAAAAAATGTTAGAATATATACAAAGTAATCTAACAAATATTAATAAGAAGAATGACGAATTTATAGAGGAATTTAAAAAATTGGGTGCGACTAATGAAACCTACAAAGACCCTAAATATGATTTAGAAAATCAAATCAGATATATTAAAGAAAAATTAGACTTAATTGTTACTAAACTAGGTGAGACCAAAATAGAAAATTTAAAAGATGATATTAAGTTTAATATTATATTAATTAATAAGGAAAGTTTTTTAGATTATAAAGTTTTTAAACAGTTTTTTAAAAACTTACACATTATTGAAAAATCAACAAGTGGAAATGATAAAGATTTAATAGATTTTAAAGAAAAACTTATGAATATATACAATTTGACTTATGAAGATATAAGTGGAAAATTAGAAAAATATAATTCAAATGTTGATATATTTGTAAAAGAGTTAACTAACACATCTTAAACACCAAATAATATATTATTTATTTACATTTCGAAGTTCTGCGATTTCAAGTTTCAGTTCATTTATTTCTTTTTTAAGAGCTTTTATAGATTCGACAAATAATGGCGCCATTCTCTCATAACTGATTGTTAAATAATTCTCACCACTTTTAGATACAAGATTGTTATAATCGTCGCGTATCATATCGAATGGTGCAAGTTTAACTATTTCTGGAAGAATAATTTGCACTTCTTGTGCGCTTAATCCAATCTCATTAATTTTTTTAAAACCATATTGTTGCGCTAAATTATTTGGAACATAATGAAACCCATTTAATTTGTTAATTAAATCGATAGGATTTTTTATATTTGAAGTGCAATCTTTCAATCTATCGTCTGATATACTGGATAAAAATTTAACTTCTTTACAAAATACGTCACCCTCGACTCGTAAGTCCACGCCTATTTGAACATTACATTGGTATCGAATATTATTATTATCAATAACTTGCCACGGGGATTTACTATTTATATATTGATTTAAAATATTACTTGTTGATGTAACATAATTACTTGTATCTTCGATGATATTTCTATTATTTTCTTTAGAACTACCAATAATACCGTTGGATAATAATCTTACTTCTTTGCAATATATTGTCCCATTAACATATAGTTCACCCCTACCATCACTTCCTATATCGACATTAGATTGGTAAGATATTTTATTGTCATTAATAACTCTCCATGGAGATTTACTATTTATATATTGATTTAAAATATTACTAGTATCTAGTATATAATTGCTAGTATTTCTATCATTATAATCTATTTTGGTAATTATAATATTACTTGTTGATGTAACATAATTACTTGTATCTTCTATGACATCTTTATTATTTCTTTTATAAATACCACTAATATTAACATCTCCATTATTTGCAATATTAAAGATATTTGTAGTTTGATTTGAAGCAACAAAAATATCTCTGTTTCCATTGTTATTTTGATGAATCTTAAATGCGATACTAAGTGGGTCTGCATTAACAACACTCAAATTCTCTGTCGTATATACAATTGTATCTAGTATTGTGCTATTACCAAGAACAATTAAATTAGAGTTAATAGTTAAAGTTCCATTAACTGTTAGGTCATCGTTATATTTTTTATCAATTATAAATTTCTTACTTGCATCAATATTTTGAAGTATCATATCTGTCGTTAAACCACTAATTCTTTCAGAAATAATATTACTTGCATAACTGACTTCACTCAATATGCGAGGAACTAAAATATTACTAGTTGATAATATATAGTTACTTAGATTTTCATTTTTTGTATTTATAAGAGGAACCAAAATATTTTTTGTTGATAATACATAGTTACTTAGATTTTCATTTTTTGTATTTATTGTTGTATTTAAACCAGCAATACTTTCAGCAAATACTATGTTAATACCTTCTATTATATTTGTTCCATTTTTATAAATATCGCCTATTATATCAATCCTGCCAGCTCTATTTAATTTTAATAATTCACGTTCGCCAGGCGAATTATCTTTATAATTTATTTTAAAAATTCCATCATGACTGTATATTTTATGTATTTTATTATCTCTATTTTGGGTTGTCTCGCTTTCTACCTTATTAGATAATATTATTTGAGGATTAAAATTACTGCTATTATATTCAGTAACTTGTATTTCTATATTATTATTATCAACATATTTTGTATAATATTCTTGCAATTTAATTGTGTTAAATAATTCTGTTTCTCTTTCATCTATTATAATTTTAAATTTGTCTATTATTTCTATATTGCTTGAAACAAGTTTAGTATTATATCTACTGTCAATAAATTTGTTAGAAGTTGTAATATCAATTATATTTGAACTATAATTTCCTTTACTAATTATATTCATAGAAAAATCATTATTTGTTCTTGTATTAGGGATAATATTTGAACTATAAATATTTAACTTATTATTTCGGTGTATGTCAAATTTCCCAGTATATTCTTGTTGAGGGTCAAACCAAAAAATATTAGAAGTTTTAGTTTTTAAAAATACACTAACATCCGAAATTTCTGCTATTTTATCACTCGAATATACATTTTCACATATTTTATAATTCTTTCTAGCGTTTATTAATGAGTCTTGTTCATTATATAAATATGTATATATTTCATTTGTAAATCCTATAATATTACTAGTTTTATTTTCGCTACGAAAATAAGTAATATTTGAAGTTAAACTAATATTAAATGGTTGTAAAGATGCATTTAAATAAGGTGTATTATTTAAATATGTAGGTATTTTATAAGAATTTGTAAAGGTGTAAGTAAATTCTATCTCGGTTGAGGGTTGGGTAGTCCCAATTAAATTCATCTTAAATTGATTTGTATTTGGTGTGCTATGTTGGACTGAAACATTACGAATATTTTCAGACTCATGCCTATCTATTATAGTATTATTACCATAAGATAGTAATGAAAATATGTTAAATAATTGAATATTTGTATCTGGACTATCAAATGTTATATTATAATTATTTCCACCAGACTGAAGTTGACTAAAACTATAATTATTAAAATCTATTTTAAATCTATTTTCATCACTAAAATTAAATAGCAAATCAACATTTGAATGTATAGATGTATATGATATATTACTATAACCATGTAGAGTTTTAGTAACAATTTTATCTCGGTTGTCTATATTTATGGTTGATAAACGAATATCTACATTTCCAACATTTTCATAAGGTATATTATGTGTAATTTGTGTTCTATACTCGCTTTCAACAGCATCATTAGTATTATATAAATTACTACTTATAGTATAGATTGGATTATCTATATTACTAGTATTAATTCTAATATCGGTATAAATAAAATCTTTTGTGTATCTTCCTGTAATTATCATGGGTTCATTATCATATTCACTATTAATAACAACTGTTTGCTTAGGATTATTACCTGATTGTTCTAGTGGTTCATTAAAACCAAATTTAGCTCCTTTTCGTAATCTATTCTCTTCATTATAAGGGGATATTGTAAATATATTTTGTAATTCATTATTTACATCAATACTATTAGTTGATTTAGTATTTGCAACACCGATATTAAATTTATAATTATCAAGAGATGTCCCTGATGATAATATGGTATATTTATTAGTAAGACTAGAACTAGAACTATTAACCATATTTATTCTGGTAGGTTTATCTGTATTTGTTATCTGAATGCTACATTCATTCTCATCAACAATATGTAAACTAATATTACTATCAATATGATTTTTATTATCACCTTGTCCCAATCGCATATATGTTTTTGAACCATTAATATTATTAAATTCTACAAATTGTTTGTATTTATTTAGTTCTTTTTTAAAATAGCTAAAGGTTAGTTTAGTATTATCATTAATATCATTTGCTACATTAAATCTGACCTTATTTTTAATATTTGCAGGGTTCACGTCATATGCGGTTGAAAAGTCATTATTACCATAAATACATAATTCAATTGCCGAAGAAGCATCAATATTACTAGACGAATATGTAATAAACTTTGCTACTGAAAGTGAATCATCATTTTGCTTAACAACAAATGGGATCCTCTTATTAATACCTTTTTTAGCAGGTTCTAGTGAATCCAAAGATTCCACTATAATCGATTCCCTAGGAGTGAAAATAATATTTTTTCCAGAATATTCAATATCGTCTGGGTTAGTTAAACTTTTATAAACAATATTGGAAGAATATATATCGCTATTTATATCATAATATTTTACATTTACATATTCAGAAAGACCTTCTAATTTTTTTATACGAAAGTTAAAGTTACTACTATTGTTATCTATAATATTAATATTACCATATACATCTAAATCACCATATATAGAAACAGTAGACTCTGGTATTACATCCGTATGTAGAACAGGATTATTAAAATCTATATGATATTTTGATTTTCTATCATTATAATACATAGACATCGCAAATGTCGTTGGGTCTATTGTTTTATCTGCGGTGTATCCAAATTGCAAAGGACCTATTCTCGGCGGTCCTCGTTTATCATTATCATTAAGCGTGTGATTTTTATAAATAAACCATCGTTCGAGGTCTCTTCCATTATCGCATATATCAATACCACTAAACGCAGCATCATTATAATGACCCTTTCCATCAACACCTTGATAAATTCTTATAATAGAATAGTTATAATCTTCTATAGATGTATTACGTATTTGTAAAGGAACTTTAAGAGTATTGTCATCATTCTTCCACCCTATTGCTATTTTATTATTCGTATAAAACCCATCAAAATTTGCGGTCGATTTCAAAGTTTCAATAAGTTTATCATCCTGATAATATGCATCAGAATTAATACCATGTTTTACATTTAATCCTTGCATTTTTGAAGAATACGAAGAAAGACTATCGTAATTAATGCAATATTTATAAATATTTTCATTATATATATTGAAATAATCTTTAATATTATTCTGAATAAATCCTGACATTTTATTGATTAAATTATCTTTTGATACGTAATAATCAGTTGCTGCGATTTTTCCATTAATATCTAAATGTAAATCTTTGCGAGGTATTTTATTATTTATTCCGACTCCTGTTTCTGTAATAGAAAGCATAGGATCATATAAAGGGGTGACTTGCAAATTTTCAATATTATATGAAGGATAAAAATATATATTATTCTTTTTATTTGGAATTTTATTTGTATTAACAATTAAACTTTTATCATTTATATCAATTAACCCAGTATATGATACTCTGCCTATTTTTGCATCTACACCTTCCTCAGTATTTAAAACAACTTCAAAAAGATTAGAAGATTTATAATTTTTATTAATATTTAACATACCAGTTAATGACCCATTCGGATTACCAACACTTAATCTATTGGGGCAACTTAAATTATTATTAAAATCTAAATTGACTAAATTACTATTAATATAAGTAAAGAAATAGTTACTCCCATTCTGTGTGCTGCTACTAGTATATCCTTTTGTAGCATCCCCTATATCTATTGGGGTAATTCGTCTACTGCCTATAAATATGTCAGATTCTACTCTTAATGTATCAATCAATATACCATTAGGATTTATAAATTTTGTATTACCTATAAAGGTTGCATTATTTTCTACAGTAATACTGGTTGTTGTTATGTTTGATGAACGTAATTCTAAAGAGTTAACTATATTTTCTGTAGTTAATTTTTTTGCAGATATATTATTATTAAATATATAATTTAAACCACTAAATGTTCCGTCGCCTATTTGTGAAGGTTTGATATTACCTAAACCGATATCGCTTGTGCGAATATATATGTCATCAATATGTTTATAACCATTTCCGGTTGCGTCTCTAATTAATATATCATCAAATATAGATATTCCTTTAACATCTAACTTACATTTTTGCAACGTATACTCTTTTTTAATGAGCACGCCACTATTTAATTCAGGTTTTTTATAAGTTACAGATTCGCTCTTATTTTTTGCTATACATACAGTTCCATATGAATCAATTGCCATAGCAGGGTATTGCGTGTCATCAGAATATGTAGGAAATGAATTTCTATTATATGATGCATCAATAATAGATGCATCTTTGCTTACATGAAATTCCAAAGGCATCCCTACAGTTGTAGAAATAACAGCGGGTGATTCATAATGACTTCCAATAATACCAATTGATAATTTAGATAATTTAGAAATATTTGTATCTGAAGACGCGCTATTTTGAATAGCCAAATGAATATTTTCAAAACGATTATTTGGTAATGAATTAATATGTAATGGATGTTGATTATTATATGTATCAACTCTTCCTCCTAAAGTTATATAATTTGGTGAATATATATTATTTACAGGATAACTAATATCTCTTTTATTAGTAAACTTTGTTGATACACCTACTTTGAATGGTTGTGAATTTGTATTATCATTTATTGTTTTTATCATATTCACGACTAAGTTACTATTTATATCACCTTTAATCGTAATATTGCTAAACTGAATACCCCCTACCGCATTAATAATACCATCGCAGTAAATATTTTTACTAACATACAGGGAAGTATCCTCATCACTATGTTTTGACAATTCGTCTCGATTTGTATTAATTGCGACACCACGATGATTAACATATAAATTATGTTTTGTAAACATTTGCAAATTTGAATAACCACCATTAGGATTCCCTTGACTGTCGCCAACAACTAGATATTCATAGTCACTCAAATTTAATATATTGACATTACTATATGACTTAATACCAATACCTAATGAATCAATTTTAATTATAGGTTCGGTTCCATGAATAATAAAATCTGTCATTATATATATAATACTATTTTATTCTAATTAAAAGAAATAAACAAATAATATTTATATAATAAAATGATATAATGAAAAAATGATATAATATAATACTATATTATTTATATAATAAATGAAACGCATTCAAGGGATACATAACAAAACAAAAGACGTTGAGATTATTAATCAACCATATAATAATCTCAACGTCCTTCTCCAAACTAGAGACTTGCAAAATATATTTAATAATAATGGGTTAAATAATATTAAATTTAAAAATATAGATTTATATCGCGTAGCATTTGTTCATAAATCATATTGCACTATGAAAAATATTGATTTTGATAAAAGTAATATTAATTGCCCTACAGACTGTTTACCACTTCAGGATATGTCTTATGAACGTCTTGAATTTCTTGGGGATTCTCTTATAGGAATGATAGTTGCTAATTATTTATATAATAGATTCCCGGACCAAAATGAAGGATTTCTATCAAAAATCAGAACAAAAATAGTTAATGGTCGGATGTTAGGGTATTTATCAGATAAGATAGGATTTCCTAAATTTGCTATAATATCTAAGCAAGTAGAGGAAACAGGAGGAAGAGATAATTTTAAAATTATGGAAGATATTTTTGAAGCATTTATTGGAGCATTATTTCTAGATTTTCAAACAGAGTATGACAAAGTTCAACTTCCTAATAATATTAATATATCACCTTTTACTGGAGCGGGATATTTCATAGTTGAAAGTTTTATTATTTATATTATAGAGAATTATATTGACTTCTGCGAATTAATAAGAATTAAGAATAATTACAAAGATATGTTAGTATCGTATATGATGCATAATCTTCAAGATGTACCAAAATTTTACGAAGTTAAAATATTAATGAAAGATAACATGCGTATTTTTACATATTGTATAAAAGACCGGAATAATGCAATAATTGCAACATCAACAGGAAGTAATAAAAAGGAAGCAGAAAATAATACAGCAAAGGAAGCGTTGTTATATTACAACGTAGATATATACGAATATAATTCAAATATATAAAGATATTATAGTATCAAAATATAAATATTTATAAATATTTAATGGATAAATTAAATATCACACATCTTGTATTATCAGGAGGTGGTATGAAAGGTGTAATATTTATAGGTGCATTAAGATATATGTATATTGAAAATTTACATAAAAATATTACACATATCGCAGCGAATTCTATTGGTTCATTCGTAGCGTTGTTTATTGCATTTAAACTTACTATAGAGGAAATAGAGAAGATTATTTATGATTCAAAAGATGATAAGAATTTATGCTATATACCTACTAAAAATTATTATAAAATTATATCAAATTTAGGATTATGTTCAATTTCAAATTTTATGGAACATTTTAAAAAAATAATACGCGTTAAATATCCAGATATTAATGAAGGTCTTACATTCAAAGAGGTATCAAAAAGGTTTGGTATTAATTTATATTTTTCAACAACAAATATAAATAGATGTGAAAATCGTATTTTTTCTATAGATGATACCCCAGATATCTCTATATTTACTGCTTGCGAAGCATCCATGTCAATTCCATTAATATTTAACCCGATTGCTATTGATGGTGAATATTATTACGATGGTGCATTTTCAAATAATTTTCCTATTAAACTTTTTTCGCATGTTCCAAAAGAAAATATTATTGGAATGGTGATATATAAGGAAAAAAATAACTATGAACCTTGCAATAAAAAGATAAATATATTTTTCTTACTAAGACAAATTTGTAGGATGTTTGAGAAGTTGAGAATTAATCAAGTTACAGGGAATGAAATAAAAATAGAAGATAGAGATTATTATTTTATACCAAAAGATATTAGTATGCAAAATTCGATGAATATAGTTGTTAATAGGAAAGGTGTTAAATTAGAATTATCCGCAGAACAAATTAATGAAATGATATTATATGGTTTTACTAGTATGACAGAGTATATCGATAAAAGGAAAGAATTACTATATAATAAAAATAAAACAAGATTGCAAGATAATGAAGAGTTATATATTTAATTTTGTGAATAATAGATACTGATACTTAATAAAATGTCATAGTCCATAAATGGTAATGTTATTCCCAAAGTTAATTGGTTTCCAGCCAACAAAATCAATCCATCTTTCCCTTCTTCCTTTGCCTTTAATTCCCAGTTTTGGATTTCTTCTTTGATGTCTTTTAATTTGTATTCTTTTTTAGAATTGACTATTTTTATTTCGTAGTGTTTTACACCTTTGGACATTTAAAATGCCGATTTAACAGCAAAATAAATATCTAAAAGTAGTAAATTTGGTTATTACATAGCGTGGACTATGTATGAATTCTCGTAAATATGTAGGGTCTTCTTCATATATAAGGTATATTGTGATATTGGTGCATATTATTTATAGAAGGATACTGTTGAAATTGCCCATAATTATTTCTTTGAATGGTTGGAAACCGTTATTATCTATAATTTTTTATCGGATATGCTATTAGATTTTTTCTTTCTGCGCGATTAAGATATTCAAACATTATTTTATCCATAATACTATTTATATATAATATATACATAATATATAGTATTATATAATGAATAATACACCATATATATTCCTATTAGATTTAGATGGAACAATAATAGGTGATTGTAGTTATCAGTGTGATATTTATAATATACAAGAAATAATTAAGAAAAATATAGTATTAAAAAATACTAATATTAATTCAATTGAGTTATCAAAATATAAATTGTTATGCGATAAAATGCTTGATAATTGCTATAATTTACAATCTAAATTACTAAGACCTAACTTTGCACGATTTATGTCAGAAATGAAAAAACTATTTCCTAATAGTTTTTTTTTCATCTACACCGCTTCTGAGAAGACATGGGCAAATAAAGAAATTTTAATTATAGAAAAACAAAATAATATTAAATTTAATAGACCAATATTTACAAGGGATAATTGCTTGAAAGACAATAATGGCAATATTAAGAAATCTGTAATAAAAATATTACCGCAATTATTAAAATCAATCAAGATGCCGAAGACGCATTCTATAGTTAATAATATAATGATTATAGATAATAACCCCACATTTGTAGATTATACAGATAATTTATTAATTTGTCCCACCTATGATTACCTGAAGTTTCATAATTTATGGGAGAATATACCTCATGAATATGCAAAAATATCTGAACTTAAGCATTTTGTATCAAAATTAATAATGACTAAAAAAATGTATATTAAAAATAATCCTTCTAATACTATAATATTAGAAAAATTACATAAATGGTTATATAGAAAGTATAAAAAAATAAATAAATATAATAGCAAATATGACAACGATACCTTTTGGTTAAATCTTGCTACTTTAATAAAACATCATAATATTACCACATTTAATAAGAAAAATATCCATATGTTACATAAAAGTTTATAAGTAATTAGTATAAATACTATTATATAAATAGAACAATTAAATAATATATATAAATGATATATATTAGTTTTGATATTGGTATTAAAAATCTCGCTTTGTGTATTTTAAAAAAAACTGAGAGTGAAATAAAGATATTAGATTGGCGAATATTATCTTTAGCAGATAAGAAGAAAGATATTAAAGGTATAGATGATATATCAGAGAGAATATATATGGAACTAGATAATATAATAGGTAATTTAAAAGAATTAGGAATTGATGAAATAGATTATGTATTAATTGAAAATCAACCTTCTAATTTAAATGGTATTATGAAAACAATCCAATATATAATTTATTGTTATTTCAGTCTATTAAAATATTGGGACAAAATTATTGATAATGTTGTTCTTGTTAATGCATCTCTTAAAACCAAAACGCACGACTACAAACCGGATATACAAGTTAAGATGGATGAAACGCAAAAGACTAAAAATGTCAAAGGGTTTAGGCGCGATAAATATAAGATGAATAAGCAGACTAGTATAGAAATATGTAAAAATTATATTAAAGATGATGCGTATCTATGTGATATATTTGATAATAATAAGAAAAAAGATGATTTATCCGACGCTTGTTTACAGGCTGTAGCATATATTAGACAAGGTGCTAGTGATATGCAGAAAGACAATTATAATAAATTAACTTTTATGCAACAATAATAATATATGAAAATAAAGATTATTTTATTATATATATATAGAAGATACTATAAATGGCTGCTAGTTGTGGGATGAGTCAAGATGGAGGAGCTAAAAAACGCAAATTATCACCTTACAATAAGTTTGTAAAAAAGATGTTCAAAGAACTTCAAAAGGAACACCCAACAGAAGATGCGCCTAAAATCATGAAACGGATTGGTGTTGAATGGCAAAAAGTAAAAAAATAAAGTAGATAGAAAATATCTATTTAGTAGAAGCACGTGATGCAGATGATGAAGAAGGAACCTTATTAACCTTTTTTTTTGGCAATACATCAAATTTTTTTTTATTTGATACTTTAACTTTTGATACTTTAACTTTTGATACTTTAACTTTTGATACTTTAACTTTTGATACTTTAACTTTTGATACTTTAACTTTTGATACTTTAACTTTTGATACTTTAACTTTGCTATAATGAGAGCAATAGAGTATTGTGCTATTTAAATTATCTATATATGTGTCGTTTCTTAAATAACCTTCTATTTTTTTACTAACCCCTTCTTTATATTCTATATTTAATTTAAAATAATTCATAACTTTATCATTAAGTTCTTTATATATTATGTTATCAAGAGTTATAACCTTATCTGGTAATATTTTGAATTTTTTATTCAAAACTTTTTTACTGTCAAAATATTCTGCTTTCTTTTTTCCTTTATTTGGAGAATTTGCACCTCCGTGATAATCCATACCTGCTTCTACATCTTCATTTTCGACTTCCCATAATTCATCATAACTTTCAATCTGTTCAGGTAGAATAGAATTTAATGCTAACCATTTAGTTAATTGTTTAGTTCCTTCCAAATTATCTGACCTTCTTTGTACAGTGGCTGCATTCATTCCCCACCATTCAAATCCATCTAACATAGATACAGTTCGGTCAATCCACCATTTAGGAGGTGGATTATTCCATTCTTTGGGATCTCTGTATTTTTTAAAGAATGATTCCCATACTGCCTCGCTAGGTAATAATATATTTGGAATATAATCCCAATCATCGTGACTAATGTAATAATTATCCGCTGGTTTAGCAAATTGGTAAACTCCATTAAAAGGAAGTGGAAATTTTAGTACTTTTTTAATATTGCTACTATAATTATATGGTTGTTCATATCCTAAAGGATAATTTTTGTTATATATTCTCATGTATGCTATTAATCTGCGAATGTAATTTCTAACAAATAACCTTAACCCTTCATCATATTTTTTTAAATAATTCATACCATTCCCAGATATTACCCCTAAAAACTCTTGCTTACGTAACCATATGCCAATATACCAAGAATGTGTCGCTTTATTGTGATATGAGAAATCAATTTGAGTTGTATTTCCGGAACTATCACCAGTCATATACTGCATGAATATTTCAGGATAAACTGCTAATTCTAAGATAGTTGCAATTTTTCTATAAAATTCTATTAATGAATTTATTGATGTGCTTTTATGGTAATCCGCCATTCTTAATACTGCATCGCCAATATATGAAAGTAATAAATTTAATTTTGTGCAATTATTAATTTTATTTGTTCCATCTTTAAATTGCTTAAATAAAGCATCATATAATCCAATATTAAAATTTAAAGTTCCCTGGTTATCAAATTCATTATCAAATCCACCTGCTTCAATCCCAACCTTATAGAAATCGGATACACTTAAATGACTATGAGCAGGTAATTTTTTTAAACAAACACTCATATTTTTTCCAATATAGTCAAAATATTCACAAAAAAATATAATCCAATCTTGGCTATTTATAGGAAATTTTAATTCTTCATCTCTGTTTATTGCAATCTTCTGTTTTTGTTTATCAGTTAAGTCTGTTTGTAAGTTTTCCAAGTTATATTCTATTTCTTTATCTATTGCATCTTCACGTTGCTTTGCTTCTCTAGCTGCTTTATCCTGAATGCGAGAACTTTTTCTAGTTGACATATTTACGGTTATTATCTATTAGTATAAGTAGATATTATTTAAATATGGTTGCTAAATATGTTAAGCCGTCTAATAATAATTACACAATTTATAGTATTTCAAAATGTAAATATTGTGATATGGCAAAAGATCATATAAAAAATAAATCTGTAAAATGCACTTATATATGCTGTAACAAATTTATTGAAACTTGTAGAGAGAGAGATAAATTTTATGGTTTTATTAAGCAATATACAAAAATACCATATTTCTATTTTCCGATGATATTTAAGAATGGAAAATTTATAGGAGGACTAAAGGAATTATTACATATGAAAAATATATAAAAGAGATAATATATAAGATATTAAAGATAAATGATTGCAGTTGATGGAATTATTCTTGTAATAAGTTGTCAGAAGCATTTACAAACCAGATTAAAAGAGATTAATCTTAAAGAATATTATGGAAATTGGAAAGTCATTAATGTGATAGGTGATTTGTTTTTAGATTGCGACTATAAACTTGAAGGAAACTTAATGACTATTAAGTGCGAAGATTCGTATCTTCATTTATTAAAAAAATTAGTATTATCATTTAAATATCTTTATGAAATCTTTGATATTAAGGAAGGTATTTTAAAATGTAATGATGATTTAATATTTAATGAAAATAGTTTGGAGAGCTTTTTAAAATCACCAAAAAAACACAAAATTAATGATAGTGAATATATTGATATTGATTATATTGGTAGAACAAATTATGGAATTGAATCTAGTGGAACGTCTGGAATGATTATGGAATATTATCAAAATCACCCTGAAGATTTTAATAATCCTCTACATAATCTAAAAGAGGTTGATATTGCCAAATTTTCAAAAATTGTGCAGATAAATATAAGATTTGTATTTGGACCATTAACATATTTTTCAAATAAATCTTGTAAAATATTAATAAATCATATGACGAATATTAATTATAATATTCATCATTTTGATGAGAAAACAAAAACATATCCTTATGCAATTGAAGATTATTCAATAGGATATATATTACATTCTAATAATATTGGATTATTCCATTCAAATTATTGGTATAATGATCTAGATAATTTAAGTTTAACAGAAGAAGATAAAAATAAATATATTGCACTTCATACCAATAAATACAAATAAATTACAAGTTTTTAATCATATATGTATCAATTAAATTATATCCTAGTTTTTTATAGTATTCTCTTACTCCTGTTCCGCTAATTATAGCCATTTTTTTATAACCGTTTTCAATAGCAATCTCCTCTGCTCTTGCAATAAGTTTTTTTCCAAATCCTTTGTGTTGCATAGAACCTTCTATATTATTTCCAACGCTATTCAGATTGGAATATACATGCAATTCTCTTATTAAAGCACATCCTTTAATGCAATCTAATAAGTTTTTATTTTCTTCTTTATTTAATCTAAGTCGCAAGAATCCAATTAAATAATTTTTTTCACAATCAGTATCAAAACTAATGTGATATTCATCGCTATCTGATGCTTTATACATTTCAATATTTATTTTAATATTATCAATAACTACTTTATTTCCTTTAATTTCCCGACATCTAATGCATTTACAATCCCATTTATTTAGTTTCATATCATCCTGTAGAAGTTGCCTCATATTTACAAACTTTTTTGAATAACCTCCTTCTATATAATGCCCTGGAATATCTCGAATTATACGATTAAGTCGCTTGTATTTTTGAACATTTATTTTAAAATCTTTTATAAGTTCATATAACAGCATATCATCGTAAGGAACATAAGTTCCTTCGTCAAACCATTTCTTTATTTTAGTATATGGAACTATTGCAGTTGGGTATATTTTATATTGATCTACTTGTATCCTTTGGTCATATAAAATTTCATCAAGCATCTTTTTATCAATATCGTAAGATGAACCTGGTAAATTAGGCATTATATGTATATCAACCTTAAAACAATTATTTTTAAGAAGTTTGATTGCTTCATAAGCGCATTCAATAGTATGACCTCTATTTATTTTTTTTAAAACATCATTATTTGTATGCTGAACACCTAATTGTATACGTGTGCAATTATAACGTCGAAAGTTAGAAATTTCAGATATATTAATAGTATCAGGTCGTGTTTCTAGAGTTAATCCAATAATATGAATTTTTGATGTTTCATTTATTTCTATCTCTTCTTCTAAGGTTTTCTTAGAACGTTTTGGTTCATTATCAAAATAAATATTTGCTGAATAATACATATCTGTTATAAAAGTGTCTTGATAATTACGTGGATATTCACTCCATGTTCCGCCTAAAACGATAACTTCCAACTTATCTGGAATATGTCCCATATTAATAAGACTTGATATGCGCGAGTTCATTTGCTTTTTTGGGTCAAAGCCATTAGCATTTGCACGTAATACTGCAGGTTCTGAATATAAATAACTTCTAGGTTGTGCAACCCAATTATTACCTTCGTGTGCAGGTTCATTTGGACAATAAGCACAATCATGTTTGCATGAAAAACGAGCAGTTTTAACTTCGCCATCTTCGTCAATATATTTAGGATGCGCTGATGTTAAAATAGTGATTACAAGAACACCTGAATTTGATTTGCACTTTTTTTTAGTTATTAGATTTCGTAACTGTTGATTATCCAAATTCAGGTATTTATATATTTTAATAAATTCTGAATTTGAAATAGTATACTTATATTTTTTTTGAATATTCTTTTTAAACTTATCAATATCACCTATCGTATGAAAATTATCAATATTATTTTCAAATTCATTAGCGATACTTTCCATTAAAGAGTTAAATATTCCGTTTTCTTTATATTCTTTATGGTCATTCTTATGAATGTCTTCTATATCTGTTGTTAATACTTGAGGTTCAGATATAGAATATGAAAATAAATTATTAAATGTTTTAATAATATTCATATTTATGTGAATATTATTTATAAGTATCTTAAATCATTTTTTTATAATAAATTTGTTCTAAATTAATATTTAAAATATAAAAATTGATTTTAACTTATTTTAATGTATAAACAAGAACAAGAACAAGAACAAGAACAAGAACAAGAACAAGAACAAGAACAAGAACAAGAACAAGAACAAGAACAAGAACAAGAACAAGAACAAGAACAAGAACAAGAACAAGAACAAGAACAAGAATAATGTTTAATTTTCCCTATCATTACGTAACCCCTGCACTCCTACATGATAAGATATACGGCGAATATGATATTTATTATTATTCTATGCGTATTCTGAGCAATCATTTATCTAATTTAGAAATATATCAAGGAATATGTAAGATTGACCTAGATAATGCAGATGATTATTATAAATTAGGAATTAATATTGAATATAGAATTATCACAACTAAAAATGAATTACCGAATGAAAATGTAGTATTTAAGTTAATTAAAAGTCTTAATAAAGAGCATTTCTTTAAGTTTATTAAAACTTATTGTAAAAATAATGATATTTCTTACACTACTAATCTTAACGATATTAATATGAGAAAATTCCTAGCATATGCTTGTATTGAACTTATTACTATATATAAAAATGATATGATTAATGGGTGGACTGGTAATAAATGGGAAAAGGTAGAAAACCCTTTGTGTAAAACATATAAATATGGTTGATATAATTGCATTACTATATCTAAGCAAATATACTGCAAAACGCCATAGTATAATATAAAAAATTAAGGTAACAAATAAGGTAATATAATTTAATATTAAACAAAATATTTATATATATTTTTTATATTCAGCGAAATATATATATGTTTATTCAATTTACTTTGTAATGAAACTTTGTATTGGGGAAATCATCGTAAAATGATTCCTTATCTAAGAAATCTATCTTATTAAAGGTGCAATTTAGGTTATTTTGCTCATTTATTTTTATACAACAAAGATTAATACTTTTTAGCAAATCTTTCATATCTTTATTAAGTTCTTTCATTATATTATAAATATAATCAATAAAATATTTATAATCATTTTTTATATAAATTTACAAATATTATTTAATATTAAAAAGTAATCGCATATTTTTTTCAAATTTTTTTCGCAAAATAATTTCATCTTTAGATATAATTCGTTTTTTTAATTTTTCAAAGTAATATTTTAGCAATAAAAACATTTTTATATTGTTTTTTTTATATAAATACATCATTTTTTTATATAAATTATAATTAATTATAATTAAAATACGGCGGGATATCTTCGTATATTACCATTACATCAGGTGGTAATTCTTTAATATTATATTCATTTACCCAGTTAGCTATAGTTTGAGTATTAAATAAATATTCTTCATCGTCGTCTGTGTATAAATTAATCATATTATATCTATACATTTTTTGTAAATACGCAAACATTATTCTGTATTATGTAATTATTATAATATTATAATAACTACTATAACATTTATATATTTAATGTTCTAGTATTTTTTCTAGGTCTTCCAACACCTCTTAATATTTTAATGTCAGCTGCATCTTCGATGATAGAGGTTATTTCTTCATCACTAACAGATAATGTTTCAATATTATTTTCATAATTATCTATAGATATATTATTATGAACATTATTAATAATATTTTCAATATCGTTTGTTGGTTTTTGTCTTAACTCAGTTATATTAGGTTGATGCCTATTTGCATTATTAGTAGGGGCTGACATAGTCGGTTGCATCGACATATTTGACATAGGTGAGTTTAATGAACTAAACAAACTACTTACCATATTAAATAACCCACCGCTATCGTTTCCATTATTAGTGTTAATATTGGCATAATTATTTATAGGTATATTTAGCGGAGGAGATGAAGAAGAATAATTATTACCCATCATATACTGTTTTGCGGCTGCATGTTGAAACTGTTTCATTAATTCAGGGTCAGATTTTAGAACATTCTCAACATTTGGCATAGGTTGTTCCTTAAACATTCTGCTTGTTAGATTGAACATAAACGCACTACCAGATAAAGATATAAATAATCTTAATTCAGGTGCCATTTTTTTACCGGTCGCCTTATATTTATAATGTAACTCTTCAAAAATATCATCGTAATCATTAATATTCTCATTAACCTGTTCAGACCACCCATCTAATTTTATAGTAAATGGGTCGTATCTGCTATTCATATACTCAGTTCCAGAAATAAACGCCATTAACATTTTTTGCTGAAATCTTATACTTCCGTCAAGTTCTTTTTCCCGTATTAAACGATTATATTCTGTTCGCATTTCTTCTATGTCAGAATTCATATTAAACTTGAATGGTATTTTAAAACCCTTGGACTCTAACCTGTCTAATTGATAAATAATTTCTCTTTTCTCATTCTGTTCATTCAAAATTATTTCCTTAGCGCTTAAATGTCTATTTCTTGTTCCTTTCTTACTATATTCATCATCATCTTCATCACCCTCTTCATTGTTATCTTCTTCATCATCGTCTCCATCTTCTTCATCTTCTTCATCTTCTTCATCTTCTTCATCTTCGTCATCTTCATCGTCGTCTTCGTCATATTTACCTTTTGTATTCTTAGAATATTGATTGTTTTTATTTGAAGAATTATGAGTAGTATTAGACTTTTTTTTGTTAATACTGCTCGCTATACTGCTATTATCACTTTCTTCGTTATATTTTGATTTTTTAGACACACTTTTATTTTTATATATATTTTTCATATTTTTCATATAAGCAGACTTGTCATAATCACCATTAACTGAACTAGCCCTCGATGAAGAACGCGAAGACATCGAAATTACATCGTCGCTTATCTTATTTCTATTGAATAAGGTATCATCATTCATAAAATTATTTTGTGTAACTCTTTGTTGCTTATGTGGTATATTAAAACCCATTTGTTTATTATTAAATGTATCTCTATTTAATTCAATTAAATCGTCATTTATATTATTGAGATTTAATGTTGTCATATTATATATTTAATTGAATATCAATTGTTTATATAATATTAATAATATTTATATGTATATAAATACGCGCATAATAAGAAAGGATAACATTTATTAAAAAAACATATAAAAAAGACAGCATATATATATTAAATATGAAAATTATATTTTTTGGAAGCAGAGGTTGGATAGGAAAGCAATTTGGAGATTATTTAAATAATAATGGCATTACCTATATCGACACTGATGTACGCGCAGATGATGAATCTGCAGTAGAAGCAGAAATTAAATTATATTCACCAACGCATATTATATCATTTATTGGAAGAACGCATGGAGAGGAATATAATACTATTGATTATCTTGAACTGCCAGGAAAACTGACTGATAATATTAGAGATAATTTGTATTCCCCATTAATACTTTCAATCTTATGTGAAAAATATAATATTCACTATACATATTTGGGGACAGGTTGTATATTTAGTAGTGATGACCCAACAAAGACATATATAGATGATGATGAAAAACCAAATTTTTTTGGTTCATCTTATTCTATTGTCAAAGGATTTACAGACAGACTTCAGCATATGTATTCCAAAAATACACTAAACCTGCGTATTCGCATGCCAATCGTTAATTATGAACACCATAGAAATTTTCTAAGTAAAATTTTTAAATATGAAAAAATTTGCTCTATGCCTAACTCTATGACCGTATTAGAAGATATGTTTCCAGTAATAATGGATATGATTATTAAAAAAACTACAGGAACTTTCAATTTAGTTAACAAAGGGCTCATTACACACGATGAGATTTTAGCGATGTATAAGGATAATATAGATAACACGTTTACTTGGGAAAACTTTAGCATAGAAGAGCAAGATGCTATATTATTGTCAAAACGCTCAAATATACAATTGTCAACAGATAAGCTATACATGCTATATCCGGATATTCATGATATTAAAACATCTGTTGAAAAATGTATTATAGAATATCATTAAATAAATATGGAAAATTACAAAATATTATATTTATATTAAGTAGAAGATGGCAACCTATTTAAAATGTGGAACTGTAAAAATAAATAACGCAAATAAAATGATATATATGAAGGATGGAAATCTTTATGTAAAATGCAAAGGTAAAATGATGAATATTGCAAGATATATTCATTCACTTGTGCATAAAAAATAAATAAATCATATAAATAAAAAAATGATATATTCAATTATATAATTATTTTTATAACATATTATTAAATATGGTTAAATATGTATGCGATATTTGTAAAGAAGAATTTACAAAAAAATTAACATATAATACGCATATTAAAAAATGTAAGATAGTTTTGGAAGAAGACACAGGCGAAGTAATAGAAGATACTAGCGATTTTCTGAATGAAACATTAGAAGATTTTATTACTGATGATGTAAAATTATATTTTGGCGACTGTATTGAAAAAATGTCATTAATTCAAGATAATAGCGTTGATTTAATATTATGTGACCTTCCTTATGGAACTACAAAATGTAAATGGGATACAATTATTAATTTAGATTTATTATGGAAACAATATAAAAGGATTATTAAAAAACCACAAGGAGTAATTTTATTATTTGGTCAGCAACCATTCACGAGCATGCTTGTATCATCAAATTACGAATGGTTTAAATATAATATTATATGGAAAAAGAATAAAACTACGCAATATTTATTAGCAAATTATAGACCTATGAAATGCACAGAAGATATTTGTGTATTTTCAAAAGGTGGTGCAGCAGCCGCTTCCATAAAAACAGGGAATATGACATATAATCCACAAGGTTTAAAATCGGTAAATATAAAAAAGCAAAATAGTGAAAAGCGTATTGGTAAAATGCTAAATCAATTGCATCATTTAGGAGCAAATAATAAATTAACATCAGATGCTGAATATACGCAAAAATATACAAATTATCCTATAGAACTTATTGAATTTGATATAGAAAATAACACAATCCACGAAACACAAAAACCAGTAAAACTGATTGAATATTTAATTAGAACATATTCTAATGAAGGAGATACAGTTTTAGATAATACGATGGGTTCTGGAACTACTGGCGTTGGATGCATAAATACAAAAAGAAAATTTATAGGAATAGAACTTACAGATAAATATTATAAATTATCAAAAAATAGAATAAATAACACTAAACCACAATCTCAAGAACAATCTGATGATATTATACAAACTTAACTTATAGTTGCTTCTCTATATATAACATCCCTTCATCATTCTGCTTTATTATCGAAGGTTCATTTATTAATAAATAATTTAAGACGGTAATTAGACCTTCGACATTATCACCAAGAACTCCTAAACTACGATTGCAAGAATTACAGCAATATCCTCTAAATTTATTTTTTTTATGACAATGATCAAATACTAATTTATTTTTTTCATCTTGTATTTTATTACATATATTACATTTCGAACCTTCAGGTGCGGTATAAGAGATACCTTCAGTTTCTGCAATATTTTTAGCGATAGTTTTGCCCTTATTTACTTTATTGGTGCATTCATAACATTCCGGGCGTCTTAACCTAAAACCATTTTTATCAAAAGCATCAGTTCCCGAAGTATTGCCATTAAACTCTGTAAGTTGTTTACTTATTTTACATTTTGAACATTCTTTATATTTTGTAAACGCATCATCATATTCTTCCTCAGGTGAGCTAAAATATGCTTTATTTTTCTGTCTTTTATAGTTGTTTAATTCTTTTTCGCTGAAAGTTTTTCTAGACATTACTATGTGTTATTTAGTAATGTCTAACGCGACTAATCATTTTTTTTAAAATTTTACTTATTATAATACAAATTTATTATATACTAATAATCTTATCAAACTTCTCAATATAGTTATCGATTGAACCATTATTAATTAAAATAATGTCATATGGAATACTTGCATATTCTAACTCTGAAATATGGGAACTTTCATTATCTGTTGTATTGGCATTAGAATTACTTGAATAAGGTCGTATAACTCTAATAATTACTATATCTTCTTTTCGTATTTTTGAAATAGTATATAACATTTCAAATTCATGAATAAATCGAAGGTCACTAATAACAAACTTTTGCCCTTCATTATCATTTAATCTATCTTTTATATAATTCTTCAAAGTATTTGCAAAGAAGTTTTTTTTTATATTTGGTAATATTTCTTGTATTTTCTCTTGCATTATTTCTGTTCCAATAAATTGTAATGCGGTTCTTGGTGTAATCCCCCATTTTTCATCAACAATATCTTTTCTACCAGTTCCCATATCTTTGCCAATTCCAACTTGGTCATCATCAAAATTAAATAATCCTTTAACCGCAACTTTTAAAGGGTCCGCGAAAGACACCCTTTCATAATTATATTTGCTGACTAGATGCTTTGCTAATACATCTTTGCCACCCCTCTTAGCCCCGCAAATAGCAATAATCTTTGGCATTTTATTTGGGTTTGGCATATTTGTAGACATATTATAATATATTATAAGTATTATATTATCATTTTTTTATATAAAATAATATCATTTAAAAATAAAAAATTGATATTTAAGAATTATTTATTAATTAAATACAAATAATAATGTTTTCTAACCTTTGCTGGGATATTCTTGACATTTATTTTCAAAAGGGGGGGTCTCCTGAATCATCTAATCAGTTAGTAAAGCATCAAATTGATAGTTATAATAAGTTTATTGACAATACGCTGGGACAAATTATTGGAGGTTTTAATCCTATCAAGGTTAAAATTACTAATCAAAAACCAGAACTGCCTGACAATACTTATAATATATCTATTAATATTCTTCAACCAAGTATTGTAAAACCAAATTATCAACTTCCTGATGGAACCCAAAATATCATGACACCATATATTGCGCGTATGAATAATATGACATATTCGAGTGGTATATATGTTAATGTTCATATTTCCACAGAAATTACAAACAAAAATGGAATGACTGAAAAGTTTGATAAAACAGTAAATGGTGTATACATCGGTAAAATCCCTATTATGGTTCGCTCTAAATTATGTGTTCTTAGTCAGATGCAAGGGATATGTGAGGAAAATAAAAATGAATGCATTTATGATTTTGGCGGTTATTTTATTGTTAATGGGAATGAAAAGGTTTTAATTTCACAAGACCGTATCAACGAAAACAAGGTCCTCGTTTTTCATCCTAATAATAATGCGGAAGGTTTATATGCAGAAATTCGCTCTATGTGTGATTCTACATATCTACCTCCAAAAACGACTTGCTTAAATATGAGTGGTAAATTAAATCATATGGGGCGCATTATTCGCATAAATACATCATTTATTCGGTCGGAGATTCCTATATTTGTAATATTTCGCGCTCTTGGGATTATTAGCGACAGAGAGATTATTACTCATATTGTATACGATACTGATAAAGAGAAAAATCAACGTATTATTAACGAACTTATGGCTTGTTGTGAAGATGCATGTGATATTAAAACACAGGAGCAAGCAGAGAATACGCTAATTAAGATTATGATTGGAGTTAATAAGAATAATGACCACGAAACTAATAAAAAGCAACTTCATAATAATCTTCTTAACGATTTTCTTCCTCATGTTGGTAAATCTTATAGACGTAAAGCGCTTTATGTTGGTTATATCATTCGCAAAATGATACGTATCTATTTGGGTTATGATACATATGATAATCGCGATTCTTATATTAACAAACGCGTAGATACTCCAGGTGTATTAATGAGTAATTTATTCAGACAGTGCTATGGTAAAATGACAAAAGAACTAAAGATTGCAATTGAAAAAGAACTTAATTTATGGCGCGGAAATGCTAATATCCCCATATCTAATATCATTTCTGATATAAGTATTCACAGATTTTTCAAGCAATCCCTATTGGAATCATGGATTAAATATTCGCTTTCTACGGGAAACTGGGGCATCAAAAGCATAGGAACATTTCAAAACATTAAGCAAGGAGTATCTCAGGTTCTTAATCGTATGTCTTATGCTAGCACATTATCACATTTAAGACGCATTAATACTGCTATGGAAAAGAATGGTAAACTTGTGCAACCGCGTAAATTAGACAATTCACAGATTGGTATGATATGTCCTGCGGAAACACCAGAAGGAAGTTCTGTTGGTTTAGTTAAAAATATGGCACTTAGCACAAATATCTCAATCGCGATGAATAGTACACATATTCGTAGAATTTTGGTAAATTTAGGCGTTATCATTTATGATGATTCGTATGATATGACAAATCCTGAAAAATCACCTATTGAATATTTGAAGAATATGGGAAGTGAGGACAACGTATATATTATGGTTAATGGTGATATTATTGGTTATTATACTAATCCTGATAAATTATATTCTAATTTGAAGCATTACAAGCGTAGCGGTATTATTAGTCCAACAACTTCAATTGTTTGGAATATACAAAAGTCATGCATAATTGTTAGCACAGAAGCAGGAAGAATGTATATACCGCAATATATTGTAGATATTGACCCTGAAACTAATAAGCGTGTGCTTCGGATTGAAAGAATATTAAAAAGGAAAAATATTAGTTGGGAAGAATATATTGCAGATAAACATTTCAATTATTTCATAGTTCCTAATGAAGTCTCTAAAAATCAAGATGACCCAGAATCTTATTTAGACGAAGAAGGATTTATTGAATATATGGATTGTGAAGAAATAAATAATGCGATGATAGCAACTTTTCCTGAAGATTTGAATGAGGGTATTAAAGGAACTGCGTTACCTCCATTTTATACACACTGCGAACTTCATCCAAGTTTAATGAATGGAATTCTAGGGGTCAATATTCCATTCAGCGACCATAATCAATCGCCTAGAAATTGCTATCAATGTGCGATGGGTAAGCAAGCATTAGGAGTATATATGAGTAATTTTAACAAGCGCATAGATACGATGGGTAATATTTTGAATTATCCTCAAAAATCTCTAGTATATACTAAACTATCTAAATATACGATGGCGCATAAATTACCATCAGGTGTAAATGCGATTGTAGCAATTATGACACATACTGGTTTTAATCAAGAAGACAGTATTATGGTTAATCAATCGGCGCTTGATAGAGGACTATTTACAAGCACATATTATAAAGCGATGCGAGATGTATGTAATAAAAATCATAGCACAGGTGAAGAGGAAATATTTACAAATCCCACTAATATTTCCTCACAAAAACCTTATTCATATGAAAAATTAAATGAAGATGGTTTTGTATCTAAAAATACATATGTGAATGGAAATGATATCATTGTTGGTAAAGTTATGCCAAAAAAGGCTAATGGTGTAATTACGTATCAAGATAGTAGTTTAACTATGAAAGCAAATGATGATGGGTATGTCGATATGAATTACAATGGTATTAATAGTGAAGGTTATAAGTTTTGCAAGGTTCGTATTCGCAAAAATAGGAAACCTGAGATTGGTGATAAATGTGCTAGTTGTAGTGCACAAAAAGGAACTATAGGGATGATATATAGGCATCAAGATATGCCCTTTACTAAAGATGGGATTGTTCCAGATATTATTATGAACCCACACGCAATTCCATCGCGTATGACAATTGCCCAATTAATGGAATCTATTATGGGTAAAGCATGCTGTCATATTGGTGCGTTTGGTGATTCTACACCATATACAGATTGCTCTGTAGAAGGAATAGCAAAGGTTCTTGAAATGTCTGGTATGGAAAAATATGGAAATGAAATCTTATATAATGGACGGACTGGAGAGCAAATACATACGGATATATTTATTGGACCTACATATTATCAAAGGTTGAAGCATATGGTTTCGGATAAAATCCACTGTCTAACTAAAGACCACGAAGTATTAACAAGTAATGGTTGGAAGTTTATTAATAATATTACAACAGATGACAAGGTTGCAGTTCTCAAAGATGACAAATTAGTCTATGAAAATCCGATTGAAGTTCATAATTACCCAGAATATTATGGAACTATGTATAATATTAGCAATTCACAAGTTGATTTAAATGTAACTGGAGAACATAAGATGTATGTGAAGTATAATAATCAAGGTTACGTATTAGAAAAAGCAAATAATATTATTGGGAAATGTGTAAGATATAAAAAGGATTGTGTTTGGGATGCTCCGGACTATCAATTTACTATTCCTGTAAGCAATAGTGAAATTAATATGGAGGCATGGTTAATATTCTTTGGCGAATGGATTGCAAGCAATTGTGACAATAAAGTTCTATATCAGTTTGGTTCTCATAATACGAATACATACGATACAAAGTGTATTACTGAGTATCTTTCTAATAATATCTATTCTGATACATTAAGTATGCCTGAATGGGTATGGAAATTAAGTAGTAAGCAAGTAAGAATATTAATTAAATCTATGATAGTTACTAATATGAGATTGGGAAATTATAAGTATAATAATATGTTCTGCTGTGAATATGAAAGTTTGGCTGATGATATGATGCGCTTATGTATTCATGCAGGTTGGAGTGGTATTAAAAGTATTTACAAAGATAAGATTTGGAAAATTACTATAATTAAAAATATGAATAATCCCTATGTTAATAATATCAAAAAAGAGAGAAAACCCAAAGAACAAGAATATAACTTTAAAGGCGCTGTATATTGTATTAGCGTATCAACAGAAGTATTTATGGTAAGGCGTAATGGCAAATCTGTATGGACAGGAAACTCACGAGGTTCAAATGGTCCAATAGTAATGCTAACAAGACAACCAAGCGAGGGAAGGGCACGATCAGGAGGATTGAGATTAGGAGAGATGGAAAGAGATTGCTTTATTGCACATGGAACTTCTAATTTCCTTGCTGAGAGAATGCTTCATGTATCAGATAATTATAGGGTTTTTATTTGTAAAAAGTGCGGTATGCACGCAAATGTTAATACTGAAAAAAGCATCTATAGTTGTAAGTATTGTAAAAATAATACTGATATCGCACAGGTCAGGATGCCATATGCATTTAAATTATTAAATCAAGAATTATATACGATGAATATTATGATGAGGTATGTATGTAATTAAAATTATTATATAAAATAATAAACTCTTACAATATTATAAAAAATATTATGAAATTTTATTATACATATAAAATATTTATATTATTTTTAATTTTTTATACTTGCAATAGTCATATGAATAATTCATTATTAAATAAAAATATATGCAAACAATTAAACAATCGCAAATATCAGTCATTTAATAAAAATATAGAATACTATATATGTAAAAATATTGTTAAGAAAAGACAAACTAACCCATATGCTGTTTTATCAATAAGAAAAAATATATTTATAATTAATGTTGTGTTAATTTATATACTATTGAACTGTGTATAAATTATTTTTTATTTTTTCTATCTTAATATTGAAATTATATAACATATATAAACATTTAATATTATCATATATATTATGAGCAATAATTATAAATTTTATAAGATATTAGGAGTTGATAAAAATGCTTCACAAGATGATATAAAGAAAGCATATAAGAAACTAGCATTTCTTCATCATCCAGATAAGAACAAAGAAAATTTGGCAGATTCTGAGGAAAAGTTCAAAGAAATATCAGCAGCGTATAATGTGCTAAGTAACGAAACAGAACGCGCTAAATATAATGAAACTGGAGATAATAATTATAATAATGGTTCAGGTCAAGAAGTTCACAGAAACCCTCATGATATGTTTGAAGCATTTTTTAGAAATAGAGGTGGTCCTTTTGGAGGCGGTATGCATTTTGAGGAAGAGATGTTTTCATTTGGAGGTGGCGGCAATCGAGGACCTAAAAAAGCGGCATCTTTGGAAAAAACATTAGTATTTAGTTTAGATGATATATATGAAGGTATCAATAAGGACTTAAATATAAATATACGTAAATATTGCACAAATTGTAATAAAAAATGTAATAAATGCGACGGACGTGGTGTAATACAGCAAATTATTAATTTAGGGATTATGCAACAAATTTTTCAAGGGTCTTGTGACAAATGTGAAGGGACAGGAATAACAATAGAAGGGAAACCTGATTGTAAAAATTGTAATGGCAAAGGATTTTTTAACAAAGATAATAAGGCAACATTAATTCTTCCAAAGGGTATAGATGAAACTTATAAAACAGCATTTCCAGAATTAGGGGAGCAACCAAAAATACCTAATGTTAAACCAGGAGATTTAGTAATAAATATTAAAATTGAAGAGCATAAACATTACATTAGAAAGGGAAATGATTTATATTATAAAACAGATATTTCATTTGTTGATTCTATTGTAGGAAAGGAAATTGTAATACCTTATTTTAAAGAAAAAATAAATATTAATACTAATATATTTGGTGCTATATCTAATAGTAAGAATTATTTACTAGAAGGAAAAGGAATGCCTATATTAAATACTTCAAATAAGGGAAATATGTTTATTGAGTTTAATATCAATTATCCTAAAATAAAAAATAAAGATAAATGTGAAGAACTTAGAGCATTACTAACAGAAGTATTTTATTAGCAATAAGTAAAGGAATATTAGATATATTTAGATATCTAATATTCCATATTTCTTTTATTTTCAATAGCATATAATATATTATATATAGGGTCTAAATTTATATTTTGATTATATCCATATTTTTTAACAAAATATGCTAATTGTAAGGAACTTTCATCTGTTAATCTATTATCATCATTTGAGGTTATATAAAATTTATATTTTTTAGTTGCTAATTTTTTTTTATCAATATTATAAGTTTTTTCGTTATCCTTATTATAATAATCTATATATTTTTGTTTCTTTTCTGCTAAATCAAATATAGAAAAAGCATTACTAAATTTACTTATACTATCTGTTGGTGAAAATAATACAGGTGCCATAATATTATTTTTTCCAAAAGTTATTTTTGTTTCCTCTTTAACAAAATTATATTCTAACCTCAATATATAATCCTTTAAAATATTATTAGTATTATTAATATGAACAATATATATTATATATATATATGAATTATCGTTGTCATTTATATTAAAATCAATAATATCATTAATATCTGTGCATCTAGTCATTTTACTTGCAATACGATAAACATAATCGCGATATAATATATATAATACAATAACCATTATAATTAAGAAAAGTATATTAATACCTATTAGATAGTTTGATATTCTAACATCAGATATTGATGATAATCTATTTATATAATTATCAGATTTTTTTTCAATATTTTCAAATAATGTTTGAATATCACCAATAACATTTTTAATATCACTCATAATATAATGTCTTATTTATATATTATATATTATAATTATTGATTATATATTATAATTATTGATTATATATTAATGTTATATTTTTGGTGCATCTTTGAGAAAATAATGTAATCTATGATTGTAATAGGATAATAAGGGTTAATTGAATATCCTTTTGTAAACTTAATTAATTCATTTGTTGTATATGATTGAATAATATTATAATTTTTGTCTACTGCATAATACTTGTAATTATTACTGTTTATTTTTGTACTTATATCTTCAATAATATCTGTGTTCATTAAATCTAAATTATAATACGTATAATTAAAACTATCAATAAAGTCTTTGTTATTATTTAATTCTAATGCTTTTTTTCCTTCATTCGTTTTAATCAATTCCGAATATTCAAGTGCCACTTTATTATATTTAACTAAATCGACGTTCTTTTTAGATATTTTTGAAATACTATTTAATGAATCTTTATTTTTTTCTAATTTATTTATATCTTTTAGAATTGCGATATAATCATTTATTCTATATGTGAATATATTTTCTTCATTTTCGGTATTTCCATATTCTATATAGGTAACCATTTTATTAAAGTCATAGGTTATTTTGATAATAAATTCTGAAGGTTTTTTAATATTTTTTGTATTTATTATAATAATATTATAAACATACGGCGTATCATTATAATAGTTTTCATCTATAATCTTAGAAATATTATTACATTTTGAATATTTCTTTGCATCTTTATATATTGTATCCCAATATACTAATGTGCAAATTATTATAATGATGCATAAATATAATACTGAATATATTAACCTATATATATCTTTTTTTTGAGTTATAATATTAATAAGTTGGCATTGTAAGTCTGCAAATGCCATTATTTAAATATTATATTATTCTTAATATAATATTTTAAATTAATTATTATATATATATATATGCCATATTTGTTCGGAAGGTGCTTTCAATTTCATCGCTTGGTGGCAAATAATCATAACTTGCATCATCACTAGGACTTACTATTTTCATATTCCTATATTTATCTGCTTCTTCTCTATGTTTTATTGATTTGAATGAATTAGTATAAAATATGTTGTCTTGTTTATCTTCAATAAAATTGTCAGTAAAATTATAATCAATATGTGTAGTATATTGTTTAGGGTTTTGCTTATTAACAAAAGTCTCGTTGCATCTTTGCTGTGCTTCTTCATATTGTTCTGGAGTTAATACAGATTTAAAAATATTAAGTATAAAATTCTGAATATCCTTATTCTTATCTAATAAGGTTTTTTCAAATAACCATTTAAAAAAACCCATCTCATTTAATTCTTTCCATGGCGGTATTTGCTCAAATGGGTTTGGAATAAAAAATATAATTTTATGTATCATTACCCCAATTAACCATAATAATACAATAATAATTGTGCATAATGCAACAATTGCTAAATATATATAATATGCAGTATGTAAAGGATAAAAATTAACAATACGATATGTTATATTGGGTAATAACATAGCGGGTTGCTTCATTCCAAATGAATAGTCTATAAAATCTCTAACAATACTGCAAATTAAAGGAAGATTCGTTATAAAGACGATAATTTCAATAATATAAAAAGATATTAATATAAATAAAACTAATAATGTAAGATATATTATCAAGTAGATTAAATTAAATTTCATTCCTATTTACTATATTAATAGATGATTTAATAGATAATTTTATAAATAGAATTTTTTCTTCTTATAAATGTTACAGTAATACTCATTCAGTCTTGTAATGCTTTTGTAATAAATTATAATTATATTATTACAAATCTCATCATATGCGTCATCATTTTCACCTCTATTATAATATTCGTCAAATATATTCATTACTTTATCTTCAAAATAATCATCAGAACCGTTTGATATTTCTTCATATTCTTTTATAATTTTTGATTGAAATTCATTTATATTTATTTTATTAATAATACTAAGAATATTATTGTTTTTTTTGAAGAAATCAATTATTTCATCACAGAAGTTCATTTGATTTTCAAAATGTTTCAATATAACAAACAATTTATATTATTATCAATTTTCAAAATACTAATATAAAAATAGAACATATTTATTATTAGAATTATTAATATAAAAATTGATAATAATATAAATATAACATAATAAATATAATAATGTCTAGTAAAAAGGTTTGCATTAATAGTACCTCTTCGTATTATACAGGAAAGGAGCAATCGCCACTACATTTTGGGTTATCTGCAGAAGGTTATGAAATTAATGCGATTATGGAAGGTTTTGATAAGGAACTTTGGATTGTTGAAGTAAGAAATAATAAAAAAGTTTGGACTAAAAAAGAGCATATTAATAAGATGACTTACGAGAAACCTTTAATTACCGAATCAAATGAAGAAATAACTAATACGAGCGATGATAATGTTTTGAATACTAATGATAATGCTCCTATTATTACTTCTAATATTGAACCTACTGTTATTAACACTCCTAATAGTGATGGAAAAAATAAGGATAAGGAAAGTAAAACAATAAAACCTACAGATTATACCTTGTTTATAACATATCGTATTCATCAAATGAAAAATACGTCAAATAACAATAAGAACAATTATGATTGCGCGAGGTATGAATGGAAAGAATATAAGAAGAAACCTGATGAATTAAAAGTAATTATGAATGATGCATATAATTTTCAGAAAGCAAACTGTAAATAAATAAAAAATGATTATTTATTATTTAAATAATAAATATTATTAAATATAATATTAATGAATACTATTTATTTTAATAAGAATAATATTATTCTTATTGATAGTAGTTATTATGTATTTCATAGATATTTTGCTACTTATAGATGGTTTTCTTTTCAAAAAATAGATGTGAGCGTCGATAATATAATTAATAATGAAATATTTATAAATGCTTTTTACAAACATATTAATAATGATATTAAAAAGATATGTAAAAAATGGAATACAAACAAAGAAAATATAGTATTTTGTTTAGATTGTCAGCGTGCTGAAATATGGAGAAATGATATCTATAATACTTATAAAGCAACAAGGACGCAGAAAAATAATTTTAATAAAAAAATATTTAGCATATTTAATGAATATATTAAATTATTAGATTTTAAATATATATCACAAGATAGATTAGAAGGTGATGATGTTATTTATTTATCCCAAAAGATGATTAAAACACATTTGGAATTATTTAAAAATTTGGATATTATAATTATAACAAATGATAATGACTTTCTACAACTTGTTGATAACCGAGTGCATATCTATAATATGCAATTTAAAGAACTTATGAAGCGTGGATATAGTGACCCTAAAATTGACTTATTATTTAAAGCGATTTATGGAGATAAAAGTGATAATATTCCAAAGATAGGTTCTGGAATAACTAAGGAAAAAGCATTAATGCTATCTACTATGGAAGATACTGAAAGAGAAAAATATATAAAAGATAATGGATATGAAGATAAATTTAGATTAAATATGAAACTAATATCATTTGAAAATATACCTGAAGAATATACAAAAATATTTAGTAATAATATTAGAATGATATTAGAATGATAGTAAATAAAGGTGTAATAATTTATATTGAATACATATGTTCTATTTTTTTAAAATGTTATTTACACCTTTGGACATTTAAAATGCCGATATTAGTCTTTATAATTTTTGTATTTTCTTATCTTATTTTTCTTAATATATTTGGTTTGTCTATTATATGTTCCATTTAATATTTTCTTATAGTAGCCTTCTGGTATTGTTTTTATTACCTCTTTAATATTATTATTTAAGTCTTCGTAATATAACCCTTGTTTCTTTTGTAATTTAGATTTTAGAAGACTAAAAAACATTTCTATACTATTTGTATAATGTTGATATGGAACTGAATAAATCAACTTATTATTCTTGTTTATTAATTCCTTAACTCTTATGTTTCTATGGGAACTTGCATTATCTAAAATGATAACCTTATTTTTATATTTATTAGTAATAAACCTTTCTAAAAATACTAATAACCTATCACCATCTATACCACCTTTATTATATAATTTATAACCTTCAACCCCATTTATTGAAATAGCAAAAACACCTGTATATTTTTTGAAAACTTCTTGTGAATTAGTTTTAACTACACATCTTTTACCTACTTCATTATAGCAATAGTGTCTTAATTGTAAAGAGTTAATACTTGTCTCGTCTATGCAAATAATGTCGTCAATATTATAATTTTTTATTTCATTATAAAAGTCTTTAATTTTTTCATTAATATTAATATCCTTACCGAACCGCTTTATAGGTTCATGTCTAATTTTAGTTAATTTTAATGATATATAATTTTCTTTAATTATTCTACTAATATGTCTTCTTGTAATGTTTAATTTAGAATACTTATTGCTTAATTTAGTAAGTAAATCTTCTATTGTAATAGTCTTATTATTTTTAAGTTCTTCTAATATAAACTTTATATGTTCTTTTTTTACCTTATATGATATTGGTTCTCTGTTATGTCGTTTAATTTTATTTTCTTCTTCATATCTTTTAGTCCATCTTAATAAACTTCTTACAGAGCATTTAAATATTCTACAAGTGTTCTCTTGTGTATCTTTATTTTCTAAAAAATATTTTACAGCAGATAATTTATAATCTTCGCTTTTATGTTTAGTCATTATAAAATTATTTAAAGGTATGTGTATTATATTATAATGATAAGATAATATGACTGATATGGTTAATATTGATATGTATAATAATTTAATGATAGAAAATGAGTTGTTAAAGAAAAAAAATATTGAATTAGAAGAAAGGTTAAAAGCATATACCAATACAGAAAGGAATAAAAGGTATTATGAAAAAAATAGTGAAAAGGTAAAGGAGAAGGCAAAGAACTATATGGAGAAAATGAAAACGGAGAACCCAGAAAAACTTAAAGAATGGCGACATACTGCTTATATGAATAGAAAGGCAAAGTTGGAACAGAGTTAATAGTTATATTTTCTAAATCTTTGCTGTAATATTTTTACACTTTTATTTATTTTTTTCCAATCATTTTCCCATATAACTACTAAGTTATATCCTAAATCTTTTATTTTATTTTCTCTAATTAAAGTATTATCATATAGATCTTTATATGTACATTTGGTTATTTCATTAAAGTCATCAAGATTAAATACTTTTGGATTACCATGCCAGTAATCACCATGAAATTCATAGATAGTATTATTTTCTTTACAAAAACCATCTGCCTTATATTTGGTTGTTGTAATAACATATTCGCCATAATTACAAGCATGTTGAATATTGATATTATAAAGTTTAGAAAGAAAATCTAACCATAAAATTGATGGTTTAGAATAACCATTATTACTACATTTAGGGCAACCTCTACACGAATTATAATGTGCTATTGGTGTTTTCATAAATTCTCCGTGTATTTTGCATACAATAATAACAGGTATATCACAATATTTATAATCTACTTTTGAATAATCATATTTATCTCCATGAACTAATTTAGATTTTTCTATAAAATCTTCTTTTGATTGAAGAAATCTTTTACTAATTGTTGAATAATAACAATTTTTACAACCACTTCCGTTAATATGGTCTCCTGATATTTGTGAAAATTCCCCATGTATTTTACAAATAATTATTACTTTTGTATCAGTATTTTTATATTCAACTTTTGAATAATCATATTTATCTCCATGTATTAATTTAGATTTTTCTATAAATTCTTCTGTATTTAATGTATAATGACCAGAACATTTTTGACATCCACAACCTCTTAAATGAATTGACGCAACTTGATTAAATTCACCATGTATTTTACAAATAATATTGATGTAATCATTTGAAAGATTATAAATAACATTTGAATAATCATATTTATCTCCATGAACTAATTTAGATTTTTCTATAAATTCTTCTGTTGTTATATTTTTATTAGCACATTTAGGACAACCTGATTTTCTCCAATAATGAGAGACTGGTTTTTGTGAAAATTCGCCATGTATTTTACAAATAATTGATACTTCTGTGTTACAATTTTTATAATCTATATTAGAATAATCATATTTATCTCCATGAATTAATTTTGATTTTTCAATAAATTCTTCTGTTGTTAATCTATATCTACCAGAACATTTAGGACAACCATTACTATTTAAATGATAATATGGTACTTGTTGAAATTCACCATGTTCTTTACAAATAATTTTTATATTTGTGTTGTTATTAACATAATCAACTTTTGAATAATCATATTTATCGCCATGTTTTTCTCTACATTTTTTTATAAATTCATCTAAAGGTGTTTTTCTTTTATTACCATTTAAAACATTACCACATTTAGAACAACCTATTCCTTTTAAATGTGATTTAGGAATTATTGAAATATCACCATGTATTTTACAACATATTGTGATAATACTATTAAAATTTTTATAATTCATTTTTGAGTAATCATATAAATCTCCAAATTTTTCATTACATTTATCCAAAAATTCACTTTCAGTAATTTTTGCTGTTCCTGCACACTTACCACATCCAGCACCTTTTAAATGTAATTTAGGTGTTTGTTGAAATTCTCCGTGTTCTTGACAAATTATAGTTGTTTTAGTAATACTATTAATATAATTTACCTTTGAGTAATCATATAAATTACCATGTATTTTTATGCTTTTTTCTACAAAGTCTGTTGTATTTGATTTTTGAGTTCCTGCACACTTACCACATCCAGCACCTGTTAAATGATTATTTGGTCTTTGTGAAAATTCACCATGTATTTTACAAATTATAATAATATTTTCATAATTATATTTATAATCAACTTTAGAATAATCATACCTATCGCCGTGTATTAATTTAGATTTTTCTATAAATAATTCGGTCATTATAATCTAATATTATACTATTAATATTGTTATATATCATTTATTTAAATATTCAGTATAAAACTATTTAAAGATAATCTATATACTATATATAGATAATGTAAATGTCTAGAAAGAAAGATGATACCTCAAAAGAAGAGTTTGAAAAGTTTGACTATATGAAAACTATTAAAAATAACATCAATAATGTTCTTAAAGATAAAGCAGTCTTACCGATCATTAATGATTTAGTTATTAGAACTAATAAGATTGTTATTCATTCATGTAATTTTATTAAATTGTATTGTATTTATCTTTATGAAAATAATTTAGAGTTTCCTTTAATTGATAAGAATTTTATATGTGATGTCTTTAAGGTTATTACAAAAAGAAAAGATAATAGAGGTGCAACACCTGAAAAAGATTATAGCGTTTTGTTAAAGAACCTTTATAAGTTTTATAATGAACACTATATAACTACCATTTATGATAATGAAATAATCTATTATGATAAATTAAGTTATATATTAGCATACGAAGCAATTGATATTGAAAAAAATATAAATAATAATATACAAGAGCATTTTATTACACATCTTAATCAATTTGTTAATCATTCTTTTAATTTGAAAGAGCAAAAAGATGAGATTAAAAAGATAAAAGATAAGGAAGTAAGAAAAGAAAGTTATAAATCATTAACGAATGAATTCAAAAAGATTAAAGATGACCTTATATCACTAACAAATGACTTAAAAGCTGATGAAAAATATCACAACTGGATTAAAGAACATAAGAAACATATTGTTCCTAATAAACCTAATTTTGATAAAGATAGTATATATTATGACCTACATTCAAATACGAAGGATTACTTAAAGTCATTTATCTATATAAATATTCAACTTGAAAAACTTAATGATATGCTATTAGAAGATACAAATGATGTTGATAATGTTAAGCAAATTAAATTATTTAATATTTTACCATTACGAAGTAATATCATTCCTAAAAATATATGCGTTGATACTTGTGCTTTAATTAGTAATTTTTTAGGTGATGAAGGTACAACAACGCACTTTAAAAATTATAAAAAAGAAAATAATCAATTTAAATTATGGAATAGGGTTTTAAAGTTAGATAGTAAAATGTTCAAAAAGAATAATTATGAGTTTAATTATATGATTAGAACTGATGGTATTTCTGTTGGTATTTTATTTATTAGAAAAGACAATCAAGGGATGCCTTTAAAATATTATAATCCTAATAATAAACCAACAGAGAATACAAAATATATAGAAAAAGAGATTATTACCGATGAATTAAGAAGTAAAAAGATAGTATGCGTAGATCCAGGTTGTAGTGATTTAATTTATTGTGGTAGCAAAGATAATGATGGTAATTTAGAAACATTTAGATATACTCAAAATCAAAGAAGATTAGAAACAAGAACAAAAAAATATAATAAAATTATTGAAGAAGTTAATAATACAACCTTTATAAATGGTAAGAATATTAAAGAAATTGAGAGCGTTTTAAGTAGTCATAATAAAAGAACTTGCGATTATGATAAGTTCAAGAATTACTTGATTGAAAAAAATAAATTGAACCTATTGTTATTTTCTCATTATGAAAAGACTTTTTTTAGAAAGTTCAAATTAAACAGGTATATAAATACACAAAAAAGCGAGAGTAAA
>Ga0208966_1000019_pt1 | contig 54992 bp, 49 predicted proteins | sample GreLakmeHU45MSRF_FD_187701 | JGI IMG/M metagenome (GOLD analysis project Ga0208966, IMG submission 187701) | Freshwater lentic microbial communities from great Laurentian Lakes, MI, USA - Great Lakes metaG HU45MSRF (SPAdes) | ecosystem: Environmental > Aquatic > Freshwater > Lake | place: Great...
GTGGGAGCCGGGCCGAACGTGAAACTCGCAGGAGATATTGTGGGAGCCGGGCCGAACGTGAAACTCGCGGGCGATATTGTGGGAGCGGCACCGAACGTGAAACTTGCGGGCGATATTGTGGGAGCCGGACCGAACGTGAAACTCGCGGGCGATATTGTGGGAGCCGGGCCGAAAGTGAAACTGACAGGGGATATGCTCGGAGGCACGAAGGATATCACCGGAGGAACAATGTTTATTATGCTTGGAATATTTATGTCTGTGCCGCCTATTGGCGTAACATTCAAGCATGGGAAGACTATCTGCGGAAGTTCTATTTGCGGATTGGCCGGCACAAAGTCCGGGATTGTTATTTCCGGAAAATTGGGAACTTGAGGAATTTCTAATATAAAGGTAGTTGTTACGGGAATTTTCGGAACGGTGGATTTGTCTCTTGAGATGGGGGTTTGCACAACAGTGCAGTCGCTTCCGACGACGGTCACGACGGGATCTATATTCGCTCCCGAGGCGTAGGTGTGTGTTCCTGATTGAATGGAACTGGTGGACTGTCCGTCACCAAAGTCAAGCATGAACGTGCTGAAAGTCCCGTTGACGATGACGCTATACTGCATCGTAGTTACCCTGCACCCCTCTGGATCTTGGGACACATTCGTCTCCAAGGTCACATCTGCACAGTAGGCGTCGTCCGAACAAACGGGTTCATCCTCCAGTTTGGCTATTTTGTCCTCCAGGTCAAATATGTACCTTTCTATTGACATGGTCGCATCTACAATTTGGTTGTGATGCTCCGCCACAACAAAGCCCCGAACCCAAGTGCCGGAAGGATTGAATTTCGTGGGCTTGCCCCCCATGCTCCTCAGGCATCTTTTGAGCTTGAATGTCTTTCCCTCTAGTTCAAGTACCGTAGATCCGTTCTCGTATCCTATTCCCGGCTTAACCACCTCCACTCTTTCTATTGATCCGCCCGACACAACAGCCTTCAGTCCGGCGCCCGTTCCCTTGCCCTTTACCGCGATCTCCGGGAGACAGTATCCTTGTCCCCCGCTCAGCACAGATATAGACAAGATGGAGCCCTTTGAATCCACCTTGACATTGCCGAATGTAGCGCCACTTCCTGCGGGAACATTTTTTTCCACCGCATCATAGTAAAACATCTCTCCGGATATGTTGGCGAAACCGTTTTCGGCCCATATCTCCTGCTGGCAGTCGCCCACCGGGACTATCCGTATCTCCTCTTCCCAGGCCGAGTTCTCTGCGGTGGTTCTGGCCTCGCTCGTGTTGTATACGAGGTAGAGGGTTCGGTCGGAGTCTAGTGCTAGCGGGTAAGCTATTTGTGGGGGGAATCCAGTTGGCATGGTTTGTTATTTAGTAAATTCCCATCTTAAATTGGGACCCTGATGGTCTTGTCCTTACGACCGAAAAAGTCAGGTCTGTTCCATCGAATTTTATGAAGGCCTTGGGGCTGTAGTCGTAACTGAGGTATGCGGCCCTGTCTCCATCCGAAACCGCGAGGAGCGTGTTTGATCTGTCATCAAATCCCGACACGGAAAAGTCCTGCAGCGATCTGAAGGAGACCGAGGAGGAGTTTGCCCGCCCGACCTCCCATGTGAGGGAGGTGTCGTTCCAGGCGCATATTTCTCCAGTATTGTTGAACAGAAAGACTCCGTTGGAGAGCGCGACGAGCTGGCCCTCTAGTTTGACGGATCCGACGATGCTGGGCAGCTTGGTGATTGTTCCGAACGGACTCGAGAGACTTCCGTTTGTTCTGTAGAAATCCGAAAGCCTGAAGAACTCATTCACTGAAGAATTGCGAATTATGTACCCCGAAGAATCCTTCCATGCCGTTCTGTAAACTGCGAAGTTGCCGTTGGTGGCCGTTCCCGACTCATCAAAAAACGAGGGGTGATTAAGAAGCTCGTCGGCACCATTTTCAAACGCAGAGAACTGCAGGGTTGTCGGCGTCAAGGCCGTCTGAGTCGCAAGGTCGTAGTCCAGTCTTTGCGGGAAGGCCATGTTCGTTCCTAACGGGCTTTGATCCTCCCCAAACAGAAAGTAGGTTTTGTCGGCAGAATTCAATGCCGCCCAGTTCCATGGCCTGTTAGATATGTCTGGCACGCTTTCGTAGTGGTCATCAAATGCGTTGTACTTCTTTATGTGGATTTTCTTTCCGTCCACCACAGCCCCACCGCCCGCCCACATCAGAAGGGAATTCCCCCCGCCGCCCGAACTTCCGGTTCCAGCCTGGACGAATTCTACATTTCCGGCGAATTCCCTTTTCGACCTCGCCAGAGTATCGGAGTAGTAGTCCTCGGATCCGTAGTGTTCTAAAAATGAATTGTCTCTGCTTACCTGAAGCGTCTGTGAGCCGAGCGTCTTGAATGTCTCGCTCTGAAGGCCAAATTCATAGGCCTTGACAACGCCGCTTCCGTTGGCATTCAAAGAGGTGTGGTTGAACATCCATAGGTTGCTTGATTCGACGATGTCAATTGAGTTCGTGTACTTGGTTATCCTGTAAGCCCCGTAGCTCGTGTCCACCCTGAGATTTATGTCGTAGTAACCCCCGAGGCTGTACGAGGCCTTGGCTATCCTGGAGTTGGAATGGGGAAGATCATCTCCCAAAGACCACGTGTACTCCTCGATCGGATCTATCGGACTTCCGTTGCCGTCAACTTTCTCTCCCGAGTACCTGTATCCCGGATTGGAGGGATTGAGACCGGAAGGCACCTCCATCTCCACGAAAGTGTTCGCCACAGATCTTATTCTCGGAAAGATTCCCTGAGCGACATCTCCCTGGTAGTAATTCTGCGAAGCCCTGTGGTTTATCTGTATCACAGCCGGATCGGGACAATCGCCTCTTGCGCTTATCATGTTCACGAACTCTACCGAATCGTCGCCGTGTTCATTCTCCACCGTCAGCCTCACCGTATAAGTTCCGGGGGACAAGTATGTCTTTGTCACAGAGCCTCCCGATATGGAGACTCCTCCGACAAATTCGTTACTTGACGTAAAATCCGAAGATCCGTCGTACTCCCGAATCAGGTCGGGCCCCTCCCCAAATCTCCAGGTCATTGTTATCTTGCCGTCGCCAAGTCTGAAACTCTCGTTTTTGAAAGTGACTTTCAGGGGGGCGAGCCCGACCGTCGAATCAGAGGAAAACCAGACCCTTGGGGAAAGGGCAAGCCTCTCCACGTATTTTATCCTTCCGGTGATGGTTTCGTCGTCCTCGCCGTCGTATCTCGTCCCTAGGAAGTACTGTGTTAAAATCAGGCCGTCTTTGAGATGATTGTGATGTCTGTCTATAACATTCATCGTGACATTTGTTGTTCTTCTTGGTTTGACAACATCAAGATCTTTGAACTCTTCTATGATTTCAAGTTCGTCAAAACTTGTGGATGTCTTGGAATTGTAGTAGAAACTCAAAGCCCTCTTGTCTATGTCCTCGCACTGCTCCGTAAGCGTTATGAGTCCGTTCGGGGGAAACTTATACATGACTGACTCTTCGCCCTCTACTATTATTGAAGTGTCTCCGGGGCTGTAGTCCTCCAGAAGCCTGACCCTCAGCGCATCGTGGACAAGGAAGAGGTTTTTGTCGTCGTCAAAGGTCTTCGGGAAATCGCTGGTTTTCGGCATGTTGGCCATCAGGACACCTCCAGTATTTCGCTGAGAAAAACTCTTTTGACCTTGTCTCCCGCAAACACCAGCAGCAATGATGGCTCGTATAAACCTGGACTCTGGTACGTGTGAGACACTTCGTGCTTCGCCGGATCATCCTCCCTAAGGCTCTCCCCGTCGCCGAACACCCAGAACCTCTGAAGTATGTCCCCGTCCGACTGGTCAACCAAACTGTAAGTAAGAGCCGGCGAATTGAGTTTCTTTGCATAGAAGAAAGACGGCTTCTCGTCTTCCGAAACGGTCAGGCAATTGGTCTTCGTGGATATTCCCTGGGCTCCCGTACTTGTGACTATGTGAAGTCGCACCGTGTACACCCCTTCTTTGGCATAGGCGTAGGTCGGATTCTTTTCCGTGCTCTGTCCGCCGTCTCCGAAGTCCCAAAGGTTTCTGATTACATCTCCTTCGGAAAAGTTCTGGAACCTGATCGTACTTCCCGGCCTTACCACTCTCGGATACGACCTGAAAACCGCCTTGGGAGACAGAAATTTGAGTTCCATATTCTTCAGTCTTCTGTTGAGGCTCCCTGAATCGGGGTTGGTTTCAAGCCCCACTCTTTTTTCTATGTTTATGATCGCGTCCTTGACGGCGTTGTGCGGCTCGGCCGTCACTGCGTTTGTGGCCCAAGTTCCCGAAGGCCATTGGTTCTGTCTTGATCCGGCAAACCCCCTCACAAGATCCTTAAATGCATTTTCGGTCTTTGAGCCGTAGTAGATCAGCTCCGCCTCGCCCGCCACTCCCGAGGGCAATCCCACTCTTATTATGCCCGTCGGTGGAAAAAGGGATGTGTCCTCCACTATTATTTTCTTGCCGTTGTAGGGGAGTCCCGTCCTCAATACGGTCTCCGCGTTGTTCCTAACCTCGTACAGGCTGTCCTTGTCGTCCAAGACGTCGGGAAAAAGAGAAAGCTTCCCGGCCACATAACCCACATCCAAACTAGATGGTCTTTCACTCATCGTTTTTTTCCTTGACGGACAACTTCGCCTGCTCGCTGACGAGGAGTGCCCTGTTTTGTATCTGCTCCAATATTCCTATCATTTCCTTTCTGGTCGCGGATTCCGAATCCATCGCAAGTATGCACTTCACCAAGTCCAGGTCCAGGGGCTTCTGCAAAAGAATCCTCAATTGAAGTTCCTGGGCAAAATTCTCATTCCAGTAGTGGGCGTTAGCTTCCGGGTCATCGTGCCTCTTGAGAGGCTCTATCTTCTCAAGCTGGCTGTAGGCTCCGAGGAAAAAGCTCGTCTCCTCCTCGGTCTCAAGGAGCTTCTTCCTCATGTCGTCGATGGTGTCCTGGAGAACGGCCTTTTTACGGGAAAGTTTCCTTTTCTGAATGGCTTTGTACTCCCTATGTAGTTCATTTTTCTCTTTCTTTTTTTCCAAAACAACCATTTTGAGACCAAGCATTTTTAGCTCATCCTCGGCCTCCTCGATGCCTAAAATCATTGATTTCATGGAACCTTTTCGGGCATCTATCTCGCGAAGACACTTCTGCATTTTGGCCTGCGTGGTGAGTTCCTTTCCAAGTACGAAATGCTTCAACTGGTAGAAAGTATGCCTAGAACAGACCGGCCTGGATTCAACAAGATCGCAGGCTAACTTATAAATTTCACTTGACATTTTTTGCTCCAATGGGTATTGTCTATCCTATTAGAGAAAAAATATCCAAAAAACATGAACAGACTCAGAAATCAGCGCGTCTACCTTGCTGGAGCCATAGATCGGGTGGCGGACAGGGGGTTCGGATGGAGGGACAGCATAACTCCCTTCTTGAAAGACCTCGGGGTGGTCGTATTCAACCCGCTTAATAAGCCAGGGGACCTCGGAGCCGAGGACGACACCACCCACCAGGTGAAGAATCTCCTGAAGCAGAGCAAGAAATACGAAGAGTTCTCCAATATGATGAAGACCATCAGGGCAGTGGACCTAAGACTCGTCGATATAAGCGATTTTCTCATAGTCAATCTAGATATCAACACCCATCCCTGCGGAACCCTCGAGGAGATATTCCTGGCCAACCGCTCCAAGAAGCCGGTTCTGATAAGGATGGAGCAAGGAAAGAATCAAACCCCCGACTGGCTATTCGGGACACTGCCCCACAGCATGTTCTTTTCCACATGGGATGAGGTGAGGGAGTATCTCTCGCACATAGATACAGACACATTCATCAACTGTGAAAACAGGTGGAGATTCTTCAATCTCCTTGTCTAGCAGATTTTTATTCCGAGTATTGCCTTGAATGTGGCTCCCTTATCCGCCGCATCAAGCGACCAGAATTCGCGCGATATCTTCAGTGGATTTTCAGAAAGTTTACCCACTTTCAAGAAAAAATCTCTGTCCACCATGATTCCATTCAGGGTGCATTCCGCGAAGGTGTTGTAGATTTTCGTCGGGATACCCGCCTTGTCATAGTTCATCACTATGGGGAAAAGGATGTCGGTGTTCTTTTCCATCCAGCTTGAATATCTGTACTGGACGCTTCTTGGAAGCCACGCACCCTCAATTATCAACATCGTCCAGCCCGACTTGGAATTCTTGATGCCGTTGTTTATGAGGGATGTGATCGTCTCGCCCCCCCTGAACGCCGTACAAACCTCGTTCATCTCGTCCAACTGCGGTTTCTTGATGTCCTTTCTAACAGAACAGACGATGTCCGCGTCCTCTTTGTAGTTATTCTTGATTGATCTGACAGTGCCCCTCAGACGGCCTATGTTGGGATCGGGCGACAGAATAACGAAGCTAATATCTATTTCCCTTTTTCCTCTGTACATCTGCCTTTTCAATTTGAGCTTGAACTGCTGCTTGGGTCCGAACTGGAACTGCTTGGGGTGTCAATGTCGTTTTAGGTTGAACTGCTAGCCGTGACATCTGCCGAGCCACCGGCATACCCAGATCTCGCATTCATGATCGTCGCGGTTGAACTCGTTCCAGGAGCCACGCCGGTCACCGTGACCAGGCCAGTTCCGCTGATCGCTACCGAGCCCGATGCCGTTGCCGTACCGAACCATATGTAGGCGGCGTCATAGTTGCTGATCACAACAGTGAAACCATCAGCCGTTGCTGTCGTGCTTCCAAATGTTGGAGTTAACGCAGCACCCGGCGGCGTGATCGCCGTGATATCTGCCGAGCCACCGGCATACCCAGGCCTCGTCATCGTGATCGTCGCGGTTGAACTCGTTCCAGGAGCCACGCCGGTCACCGTGACCAAACCCGTGCTGCTGATCGCTACCGAGCCCGATGTTACTGAACTGTCCCATGTGAAGTAGACGGCGTCGTAGTTGGTTATCTGGACCGTGAAGCCATCAGCCGTTACTGTTGTGCTTCCAAATTCTGGCATCGGCGTTGGCCCCCACGCGTCCGGCATCGGCGTGAGCGTTGGCGTGGGTGTTGGCGTTTCTGGCATCGGCGTTGGTGGTATCCAAGGCCCCCACGCGTCCGGCGTGAGCGTTGGCGTGGGTGTTGGCGTTTGAGTTGGCGTGAGTGTAGGCGTTGGCGTTGAACTGCTTGAACTCGGGGATTCAGTGATAATCTCCGCGACTTGACTTACTATCGTTTCTCCACCTAACACATAAAGTTCTACCCTATATTTTCTTCCCGGCACATACGATCCTGGGTTGGTTACAACCAACGAACCGTTAGCATTAATTATTCCATCTAAATTTATAGATGAAAAGAAAGTTCCTGCCGAGTCGGTCTCTAATAACCAAGTCACTCCATCATCGCTATATTTCCAAAGACGATTTGGTATTTGTTTGCGAGTTTGATAAGAAAAATCAAACTCCACTTCTGACGACAAATATTGATTAGAAGGCTGTACAGTCCACTCAAAAGGCGTGGGCGTGGGTGTGGGCGTTTGAGTTGGCGTGCTTGTCAGTGTTGGAGTGAGTGTGGGCGTTGGTGTAGGCGGTGCGCTGCTTGAACTGCTTGAACTGCTTGAAACCGCGCCAGAGGAACTTGAACTGGACATGGCTTGTGGCGGGAGAATCATTTCATCAAAATCTATCCTTATCACATCGCTCGGCGAGAGCGACCTGTTTAGTTCAAACGTACCCTCCGCAGGGTTCTCCGATGCTATATTGGTGTTGATCCATGCGGCCGCGGGAAAGACGGCAATGCCACCCGAGTTGGGTATGGTGACGGGGACGGACAAGTAGTTGAGAACCTTGACTGGAACACCCGTCATCCTCAGTCCGTTCACATAAACTCTGAGCGACCCCGTCTTGAACGGCGTGTTCACCGCTGTGGTTCTGTAGTTTTTGAAGGTCGGTCCAGACGGAATGTCGTATGCAGGAATGAGGTTGTGGTTGTGCCTATGAGCCGCATCCGGCGGGAAAACGGAATGGAGGCGAACCGTATCTGGGTTCTGGAATTCCATGAATATTGTGGAAGACCTCCTGAACTTCAGCACTCCGTTGCTGCCTGAAGGCGGGATGGTTACGAAATTATTTGATCCCGGCTCGTAGTCCTCTATCTCTATCTCCAGCTTGTTTGCCTCGCTCAAAACGCCCTGAAGCTTTGCGCGTTCACTATCGGTCATGCGGACGAATCCGTCGCCATCCATGTGGCTTGCCATGCTGTGATTCGCGTCGTCCACCGCATCTGTCTTGATATTACCCGCCGCATCCAGCGAATTGTCAAGCCTGGCATTGAGGGATCCGGCACTGCCTGATGCCCCGCGGAGGATGTCGGTGTTTATGTCCACCTGTATGTTGACAAGGCCGATCCGGTCCAGGATGTTTCTCAGGGGAAGATTGTCATAGTGGACATGATAGGGCTGATCTGCCTGGTAAAGAACCTCGGGTATGCTTTGTATGTCGGGCATTTCAGTCCTCTTGTCTTTTGGGTTTTCAAGCCGGATGGCACTCTATCTACGCCACCCGGACGGTGTTTTCAGAGGAATGAAATGCGCCAGTTGAAGGTCAGCTGCATCTGCTGCGTCTTGGATATGCCAGGGAAGGTCGCCATGCTGTACAGGTCGCCGTTCTGCATCTGAAGAGCCATCTCATTGAGATTGAACCCGTTTCCCTCGCTGAAGGCCACCACGGATGTGAATATCACCTGGGATTCGTTGTTGACGTCTATGTTTGCCACAACGGGCTTGGACACCCTCGTCGTTCCGAACAGGCCGTTCCTGTCAGTTTGAACCAACTTCGGAGCCGAGCCCGTGGTTCCTCCGTCTCCGAAGAGCATCCTGTTGACAAAGAAGTCAAAGTCGGAGCCGATTCTGTTGGCAAGCGACAGAGCCAGTGCCTCCCTGCCCTTCTTCAGAATGGCATTGCGAAACTCCAGAACATCGCTCGTTCCGTCCTCGTAACCGACAACCATCTGCACATCGCCCCTGCACGCCTGTGATTCTTCCATTTTCTTTCCTCGCTATTCGTTGTATTCTATTTCAAATTCTATTGATTCATTCTGGGACAAAAAATCAACGGATCCCTCGCTCCCTCCCATGGAGTTGAGGGCCATGGCCGTGAAGTGAACGTCGGCCTCCGTCCCCGAGAGGATTACGCCCCCTGAGCGGTCCACGGAGTTGAATCTGTGTCCCGGCACCGGGGGATGCTCCCTTCTAGGAACGTCCAGAACCTTCTTTTCAAACTTATAAACCGAAAAATTCACGCTCTGGCCTGAAATGCCCCATTCTTCATGAGGACCGTTCAAAACAAGCGTGGAATCGTTTACGTCCGTTATAGAGTAGTATTTCCCGTCAATTATAACGAGGTAGTTATCCTTTATGTCACCGGAATTGACGGACTGCGATGTGTTTCCCGATCCGTTGGACACCGGCAGAGACGCCTCTAGGTCGCCCCCCGCGACAAGGACTATTCCCTCGTAGCCCAGTCTTCCGACCTTCCTGTCAAGGACTCTCCTGTATGCCTTGGCGGCCTCACCCCCTACGGAACCCCCCTGATAGCCCTCTATGTAGAAGACTTCGCCGTCTACGCTGCTGAAGGACTTTATTCTGTACCTCTCTGTGGAAGAGTCCCAATTCAAATAGACGTAGTCGTCCGCTCTGAGTCCCTCCACGGCAGAGGGCGACACGACGCTGACCATGCCGTAATTCAATGTCGTCAGGGAGCCCGAAGGCGAGGATTTCATCAAAACGCCGTCCCTGAGGAGCTGCCAGCCGACCACCGCACTGGCCGGCGATTCATAGGTCAGAAGCAGAGTTCCGTCCGGAAGCATGTCATACACGATGTATTGCGAACTTGCGTGCCTTGCCCTCCATACGGGAGCGGTCGCCACCCCAGCCTCCACGTCCCTCATTGTTGATATGTTTAACATTGAAAAATCAGTGTTGGGGTCGTTTAGCATCAGCTGATCTGCTTGCTCTATGTCCACGACCATGTCCGCAATTTTGTTTGACACTCTGTACTCGAATGTCGGCCCCACCATCTGTGGGCTTACTGTTCCGGCCATGACCGCCCTGTCTCCGTCTATGGATGAAAGGGTTCCGTAGGTCGTGGACGACCCGAGTATCTCCAGCAGATTGCTGTTGTCGAAAGCCCCTGAACCTACTGCCGATGTATTCACGTTCAGAGCTTCAAATCCCTGGGTCGTACCCCTTCTGTCTCCGTCGGAGAGGAACGATTCGGAGTTGGGGGCAGAGGGGTACAGGCACACCCTCTGATTGCGTATCGTTCCCGATTCTTCGGCAACGACCTCGAAATCGGCCAGAAGATTTCTTTTGACATTTAACATCTGGTCTCTGTCCATGTTCCTGCTGAATATGTTCTGCGCCTCTCCGGCAAGCGTGTATTCGTCTCCGAAGAAAGAAAGAAGAGTCTCTATTGTTTCAGTGGCGGGCTCAACAAACTCGTTCATGCCCCCGCTCACATTGAATGCGTGGACAACTGCATGGAAAGGCATGTACTCCTCCGTTATTTGCCTCGCCTCATTGAAGCTATCGTCGCTGAAGGCCTCCGCCTCAAGGTCAAGCGAAAACTTGCTGCTCTGGCACCTTCCGCACGAGTCCACAAACTCCTTGTCTATGTCGCACGGAATCAGGCTTTCCCTCTTGGATCCGTTGTATTCATCCATGTTGTACGCGTTTTCGCTGTAAGGGAATTCGGTTCTGATCCTCCCCCATATCGTGGGATCAGCAAGCGGGTGGCGTACGGGGACGATGACATCGAACATTGGATCGTCCTCCTCCAGGAGGTGGACGTTCCAATTTTTCGTGGGATATTCCTGGGCCCTCTCGTCCCGGTCGTCCATCAGCGGCAGACTTCTTATGTAATTCTCATTGCTCTGCTGACCGGCGGGCATTGGAGCCGTCTTGTAGATAACTCTTATGGAATCCCCTTCTTCTAGAGCCGGACCGACCCATGTCACCTGCCCCTGGCTCCACTGGGCATTTGAGGCATTTGCTTCCGACCATGACTCTTGGTTTTTGTTTCTGCGCCACACCTTGAAATTGGAATCGGTCGGAAGCAGCGCGGTTTTGGAGAGATCAAAAACATTAGAGCCGGCGAAGTCAAAATGTTCCTGGCGGGTGTAGTCCGAGACCACCTGCCACATACGCGTCAGCTTCAGAAACTTCATTCCTATGTCGCCCAGAGCCTCCTTCAGTCCCGATACGCTCCCCTTCTTCTTGAAGTTCGGGATGGCCTTCTTTATCTGCCTCCTCCACAATGTGGGATCGGACGATTTGAGTCGGAGATTGAAGAAGTTTGAAAGCAAGGGAAGGAACTGCTCATGGATTGCGTTCGCGTCCAGCAAGTCTATTATCTGGTTCGCCATGTTCTCCAAGGAGGTAAATCCGGCGGCGACGGATTCGTTTAGTCCCTTGATGACAACCGGACTTATGTCAGCCTCGGACAGGAAAGTCTTGAACATCTCCGGCAGATAGCGATCCATTAGTATTTCGTACTTGTTCGGTCGCGTGACATGGGTGGGTATGCTGGCGGTGAGCGAGCCATTTCCCTCAAGCGAAAAGCCGATGTGGGCGGACAGAACATCCCCGGCTAGATTTGGCATCCACGACCAGCAGACGAAGTAGTCGCCCTCCCTGCATTCCGCCGGATTCCATTCTAGGACGAACTTGCCCTCGACTAACTCCCCGTCTTCCTCATGCTGAAACAGCATGTTGTCCGAGATCACCTTTGATCTTAGTTCTGGCGGAACCATGTCCGGGTTAAGCCAGGCCGGATATAGTTCTCCGGTTTCGGCATCTACGGAACCCCCAAAAACCTTCACAGGAACAGCATCCTTGTAGAAGAAATTGGAACTGAACTTTGATTGCTCTATCTGGTTTTTCAGGGATGCAAGGAGGCTGGCCGAGTTATCGTCCGGGGAAGCCGGCGTCCCGTTCTCCGAGAATTTGATGAAAACAAGCGGCGTGGCTCCAAGGGTCACATCGGACTCCGCCTGAAGCATCCAGCCCGACCCTATGTTCTGTATGCCCTCGTCCACAAAGAGATACATCCCAGAGACGAATTGCGAGGATTCGGATGTGTCGTCGGAACGGCTCCAGACGCCATTTTTTACCAAATATATCCCGTTCTCGGCCTTATTCGTCTGACCCTTCACCAGCGCCCTGTCCCCTTCCGAGAGACTTATTCCATCTATTGTCTGAAGTCCCGACAAGGTCGTTTGCGAGTTTGTCGCGACCCTGACATTGTTCTTGAACCGGAGGCAAAGGGATTTTTTGACCTGCTCGTACCTTTCCAGAAGGTCTTTCCTTTGGAAGTCTTTCTGATATTCAGAAACCGATGTGTCGGTGAACTCCCTGGAGACGAAATATACGGTCACGCTCGCGATCTGGTAGGGCGTGTGCAGACAGTCTCTTCCGTCCCTTGTTTCAAGGACAAATTTCAGATCGTCTGCTATCGTTATGTCTTTGTCTGTTCCTACTGTTTTCATTTTTTACTCGTACATGAACGCTATTTCCACCTGACCCGGCCTTATTATTTGAAAGAACTTGGTTCTGACGGCGGATCCTGAATTGTCAGAATCGTCGGTGGTGAATACGATGTCGAATCCGTCCGCCTGCTTCACCGAGGCAAGAACCTTGATCAGGTCGCTGTCCCTCAACTCCTGTCCATATTCCCAGTTGGACAGCAGGAAGAATTCCTCCACTTTTCCCGATATGGAAGTTCTTATCTCCTGCTCGAATTTCTTGTTTATCCTGGACAGCGTCACTTCTATGCTGACGTCCGACTCTATGACGGTTCCATCCTTTATGCAGATGTAGTCGGTTATCATCTTCTTCAATTCTAGCATCTCCGCCAGTTCGGCCTTGAGACTGTCGTTGGCCTCCTGGAGTCCGTTGCTTCCGTCCCTGGCAAGTATGTATATGTCCACGACGTTGCCCGCACAGCCATGGTTTCTCAGGGCCGCGGTGGACTTGCCTATCTGGCCGTGATAGGGCGTCACGAACTGATCGGTGAGGTGCTTGTAGTCAAGACCCGTCACCGCCCTGTCCTGGGTCCTGAGATAGGACGGAAGTTTTCTTCTTATGTCCTCTATGTTGTCGCCGTTGTATCCGAAGTCGCCCTTTGTATAGTTCTTGAAGGTGACCGGTACGTTGGAGCTTATGCCGAAGATCGGAACCTGGCTCTGGTACTCCACGTAGCCAGTCACTATGTTGCCCCTCGTCCCTCCTCCCGTCCTTGCCCTGACTTCTATCTGGGCCCCCAGCGCAGGGCTCAGTCCCGCCCTGTTGTTTCCGAACATGATGTAGGCCCCGTAGGAGGAGTCAAACTCCACCCGGTACTCCCTCCTCGGCTGGGAGTCGCTGAAGTAGTCCACGCGTTCCCATAGTATTCCGTCAACCCTGACGCTTATTGAATCGTAAATGACCGGGGACTTGGAGGTGACCACGGACTGCAATGTCTGTCCCGTCCCCGTGAAGTTGTCCGTGAAAGTCCGCCCCTCCAGCCCCACTATTGATGAGTTGACAGTCATCCCCGAAGGTATGATTATGTCCTGGTCAAACACGGGGTTGTTCTTTGAGTCGGCGGGGAACAACTCTATACCTATCAGCCCATCCTCCGTCGCTATATCTATAGAAACCGGAGCATCTATCGTCAGATCAAGAGAGAGGGGGGCGTTTATCGTCGCCGTCCACCTGGAACTTGCTGGGATTGGGGGCGTGGGCTTGAACCCCACGAGCTGGCATATCCTGAATGCGTTGTCCGGCTCCGCGACCGTGTCTATGAAGAGTTCATTGACCATCTGATCCATCTTGAAGGACAGCGTGTCCGCTATGAACGCCCAGTTCTCCATGAGCATTATCGCTATGGACCCCTCCACCAGGTCGTTGAAGGTGTTGGGCAGTACGGTTCCGTTGTCGCCAAATCTCTCTTGTATGAACTGAACAAGCCTGGTCTTCATCGACCAGAAGTCCTGGTTGGTGTAGTTCAGATTTAATATCTTTTCGTTTTTTATCGTATTGGAATTTGCGTACGGCTTTATTTCAAAAGGGCAGTTGTTCTGCATTTCATCCTCCGAGGGGAACCTCTAACTTGAGTTCTTGAACCTGCTGTATGTTGTCAAAATCTGTGAATAGTATCCTTATGAGCAGTATGTGACCGATGTCTTCCTTCTTGTCGGCGGGGTTCAGCGACTGTTCCATGGAGTCCTCCGAGTTGGTCACCTCTATCTGTGACACCGCTATCCTCGGTTCCCACATCTTTATAGAGTTAGCAATCGTGTCTTTTACGGCATCCACGAGCGAGGAGGTGTTCGGCTCAAACAGGAACTTCTTGAGGGGGGTGCCGAATTCCGGAAGCATGACCCGCTCCCCCGGCTCCGTCAGAAGAAGCACCAGGAGATCCGATTTGACCTGGTTCATCCCCCTCTGCGTTCTTAGCATGCCTAGCGGGTGTCTACTTATTGGGTATGGAGCTCCTAGAAAGTTCATTTTTATCCTTCAACCGGGTCTAACCGCCCTGCGGCGTTGGGCTCGAATCCCGAAGTGTATTCAGACGGCTGGCAGTTAATTCCTCCGCACTTGGTATACGGATTTAGGTTAAACATTGAAATGCACGGAGCCTCCTGGGATGCCGAGGCGAACACCCTGTCGCTGGCCACCAACCTGCCGATCTTCGTCTTGGGATCGCCCAAGAGTACGGCCACTGGCCCCACGCACGGCCCGCACTCTTGATTGGGAGAATCGGGAGGGGGAGGACAGTCCTTTCCGGCCATAAGAAGTATTATCTTGTCGGCCAGGAACGCAGCTATCTCGGACTTGTTGAAATAGAAATTGCACGACCAGTGGACGGAGTGCTTGGAAACCGCCGTAAACCAGTTTCTAGGGCCGAGACACCCCCCTTTACAGAAGTCGTCCTTGGGCGTGGTTTCGCCGACTCCCACCACCGTGATGTGGTCTCCTTCGGTCATGCACATGTAATCGCCTCCTGCTCTTACAAAGATGTAACCGCAGTTCATACTTTCCTGCATCCTGATGAAATGGGGCCCGCAGCACGCTCCCTCGGCGTCATCCTGCCCCTTTTGGGGAGCTGTTATTTGTATGTACTGCGTCTGGCAGTTCCTCTGGCTGTTGTCATCGGCCATCATCATTTCAAGACCATATCCCGTCCTTATTCTGATGAAGGCGTCCGTCGCTTTGTTTGTAGGCATTCCGCCTTCTCGACGATTGAGACTGCACTGGTCGTTGTTCTCGTCGACCATCTGAATCATGTGATTGGAGGTGCTGTGGAGTTCTATTCCCCTTCTCGGTCCGGCCCTGCACGACTTTCCCTTGGTGTCGTCGTTCATCTCAAACCGGTTGCCCGTGGCGGTGAGTATTCTGATGAAGTTCTCGGCGCTTCTTCCTTTGGGAGTTGCATCCGGCTCCACATCGCTCATCATCATCTGATGGCCGTGAGCGGACTTCCACACCGACTTGCCCTTGAAAACCTCGTCGCATCCGTAGTCAAACGGCTGCATGCCCTTCTCCCAGTTGTTCTTTCCCCTCGGCTCCATTACCGAATCATCCATCCAGAAGGTGTGCCCGCTCAATGATGTCATCTGGATGCCGGACTGGGGCAGCGTGGTCTTGTCTACCTTGTTGTTTTGGGGATTGCCTGGTCCCGAATAGGGCCGGCATTCGCTGCGGTGTTTGAAGTAGGGGTTAGAACACTGCCCGGCCGCACTCCCGCTCTTGCTGACCTGCTCGTTTGCCTTCCCACTGCCGATCATCATGACTGCAGGAGCAACGGGCGTGTTGTCCCCCTGTGCCTGCGTCGGGCAGTTCTCCACCTTCTCTATTGGCTCGTCGCCCTCGTTGCACTTGCTCAGGTCGCCGCTTCCGCACCCGCAGTCGGGATTAGCCCATTGCGCCGACGGGTGAACCCTGTCGTCCTTGAATATCAGGTGGTTTCCTTGTGCCGATTTCAGTTCCATCCTCTGCCAGCGGAAATTGCACTTGTAGTTTCCGTCAACCATCTTGATCATGTGCTTCTGGGGCGTCTTCCATCCGTAGATGTTCGGATAGGTTATCTTGTTTCTTGCCTCGGGATCGTTTTCGAATTCGCTTATGGAATCAATGTCGTACCCGTTGTAGTTTTCCGTGTTCCATGGAGGAAAGACCTGTGTTTCGTCCTTGCCTACAAGATATCCCCCTCTGTGGCCCCTGTGTATCTTCTCGTATTCAGGAACAGGATAGTTCCACCCGCCCGTTCTGTCCCTGTCCCATGTGGTTCCCAGGTAATAAGGCCACTGCCTGTTGCCGGCCTCAAATATAAGACAGAGCTTGGAACCTGCCGGCGGAACCCAGGTGCATCCGCAGTCGTCGAATCCGCCCTGGCTGGAGATGGGATAGGCCCAAGGTAGCGACTTGACCGCAGCCTCTTTCATGTGCTGCAAGGGACTGAAATACCTCACTCTGCCCTGCTTCCATGGATCTATGGTTTCTATGCATATGGCTGTGTGCATTCCGTATATTGTTTCTTGTTGGGCGGGCGTTCTCCAACTTGTCTTGATTTCGCTTTTTACAAGACCCTTTATGGAATAACCCATCTCGGAAAAACGCTCTTCTACCTGAGCAAGTCTCTGCTCAAGAATCTGGAGATTTTCGGGTATGGATCCATTTAATGATGTTCTTATCGTGTTTTCTGCCATTTTTTATTTATATTGTTATGGGCAAGTATTCTTTACCGTGGCTCCCTTACTTCCTGCTCCGCCCAAGGGATACTTCTTCCTTAAGTTAGTGCCGGGATCAGCTAACATTAATTTTAAAGTTGTGGTATAGGAGCCTTCTTTTATGGAATGATTAACGCCCTTGGCTTGCCAATTTTTATTGCTTAAAATCTCGTTACACCCAGGCTCTGCAAGCCAGTCGCCGCAACCACCGTTGCCACTCCCCTTTATTCTGAATGGATTTATTGCGACGAGAGAGACTGTATTTCCGCCCATCGGTTGGCAGAATTGCGCCCTTGGATCTCCTAGGATCACAAGATCCGCCTCTATCGCATCAATGTTGATGTCTGTGAGTCTGGACGCTTGCGTGTGAGCTTGTTGCGAACGCATTGTCTCAGTAAATGCATTTTTGGGCCCGTAGGCATCCCAAGCCTGTTGGGATATGGTAACCTGCTGTTGCAAACCCGCCGTTGAACCATGGTCTTTTTCTTGGTCTTCAATCTTCTCGTCTTCTTGAAATTTGTTGTTCGTGCTTGCCGGGCCCGATGTGCCACCACCGGCACTAAACCCCGCGGCTGCCTTGAGCCAATTGAAAGTCGGATTGAATTCTATTACTGTGCTGCACTTCCCGCCGTTTACGATATAAGTTCCCAATGATTTCCCGGTGCAGGCCGTTGATTCGTCCGGTCCCGTTGGATTCTCCAACAAAAGAAGCTCATCATATTCGGTCGGGGCAAATATAGGCAATATTCCCTTTCCATTTTCAGACCCGTCGTCTATTCTGAAACATTCCATCCACTTTGTTATAGATGCCACCCTATTTTGGTTATCTCCTTGCCATGTGGACTTTGGCCCTCCTTTGCCGAACTTTTTCCATTTGAACTTCACATCCTTAAGGGATCCGTCCTTTTGCCTCTGCACATATCTCACTCTCGTCGCGGGAGGCAGAGAACAAAGGTTTTCAATAGCCTCTTCTATGTTTATTTTTTTGTCATCTTCTCCTTTGGTGTTGTCTTCCCTCATGTCCTCATAGATGGGGGAATTTGCAGTTGCATCTATTCTGTACTTTATCTTTCCCTGACTGTAACTCATTTCTAGGTTTATAATCTGATGTTTGAACTTCAAAGACGATATTTTTCTTTTGCTTCCTTCACATGTCGTGACAATCCATCCAAATTGGCTTACTAATTCTGTTCCTTTTCCTATAGAAGGCATGCATTTTCTTATAGAGTCAACTATGGCTCCCATTCTTCCGCCGTCCTCGTCCACTATTTCAACTGTGACTTTGGGCGTATCCACCCACCCCACTTCGTAGGACTTTACGCAGGCTGTGTTTGGATTCGCCGAAAAAGATTTATTGCCAACCGTAATTTCCTTTCCGTCTACGCCCAATGTCACCCAGACCCAAGGGGCGAAACTCTCCGCTTGTTCGCCCGCCGGACCAGGGAGAACCAAAGAGCCACACAAATATTCAGATATACATCCAGCAAGACAATTAGGCATAAGCGTTCTCCGGTAGTATTATTGTTTTTCCCGCTTTAAAGTCAAAAATATCATTCATCTTGTTTGCTTCTAAAATCTTCCACCAGAAGTCTGGAATTCCGTATTTTTCTTTTGACACCAAGTCTGGCCTGTATTCCATTCCAGCAGGTATGACCGCGACCTGATCATTTTTTGACTCCTTGAATTCAGGTCTCTTGTATGTTTCAAAAGTCAATATCTTTTCGTCGGAATAATATATGACTCTGCTTGAAGCATATCTGCTTACCCTGGTCACAAAGTCGGTCGCGCTAAGATCTGTATATTCTATTTTATTAGCCATTTTATTTGCCTAGTTTATATATCCTTGACTGCCCCGGCAGGTCAGCGCTTTTGTAGACAACGTCCCAAGTCGTGTCTATGTCAAACTTAAATGGAGTAAATGTGTTTTCATCCCACGAAACCTCCGTTGGAAATTTCACGGTATAACTCTTGAGTATAACGCACAAGTCTCCATCCGCAGACAAAAGTTGCCCGCATTTCATGCGACATATGGGGGGAGGAACAAACGGGGCTCCATCGGCTCCGTCCCTCGGATATGTCGCACTCTGAACGGCCCGCAAAGCTCTGAGGTTGTATTCCACGTCAGAAGGCTTCGAAACAATAAGATGAATCTGAAAGCTTATCGTTCTGTTGTCTGATTGCGAATATGTCTTCAAAGGAGAAGCTCGTCCTATGACGGTTTCGTCGTTGTACGAGGCTGTTTTTGAGTCCGTTATGTCGGGTAGATTATTTAGGACAAGCTTGAATTCCTCTCCTTCGTTCGGAATCACTATGTAACATTTTTCTATCGGTACTAAGGTACCGCCGGGAATGGTGGCTGCAGGCATACTACACCTCTCCGTTGTTAATTAGGGACCTGTTTGCGTTTCCGCCCGCCTTGCCGTACTTCATCTTTCCGAACTGGGCTGCGTGCAAAGGTCTTCTTGGATCCTTGGTTCTTCCTGGGCCCATATCTCCAGTTCCACCGACAACACCAGTCCCCTTTGGCTTTAAGAGAGCCACCATTTCGCTTATTCCTTGCTTTATCTGCTCTAATTCATCTACTTGGCGCAATGATGCTTCCTCTATTTTTGAAAGCTCGTCGCTCTGAATTTTACCCCTTCCCGAAGTCCCAGCCTTGTCTCTTAAGATGGATCCTGTAATGTCCTTCATATGGACGGGCTGTACAGAACCAACATCCGCACCCTCGCTCGGTTTGGCAATTGGGACTGCGTGCTGACCTACGGGCGTTGCGACCGCCACAGAGGCCTTCTCCATGGAAGCCGATGCGTTATTGGCGGCGGTGCCAGCCTGACTCTTTTTGCCAGCCACCGCATCGTAGGCAGTATCTGCAAAGTAACTGCCCGCCAACGAACCTATTAATCCGCCGATAGCAGTTCCTATAGGAATGCTAAGCCCAGCAGTAAGCGGAGCCAAAGCGAGTCCTATTGATCCCCCAGCATACGCCCCAGCAAGACCACCTCCCAATCCGCCAGCGGTTCCGACCGCAGCCTCGGCTGTGTCCTGACCAATCGCCTTTCTTATTCCGAAATCTAGCAGGGGGCCAATTATCGGGAGTTTTTTTGCCGCCACACCCACGAATCCGGAAGCCTTACCAAGGAATCCAAGAGCCTTGGGAGCGGCCTTCAATATGTCGTCCGCACTTGACACCACCGTCTTCGCCGCGTCGTCGGCGAGGCCCGCTGCACCCTTTGCTGCGGCTCCCGCACCCTTTGCCGCGTCGTCGGCGAGGCCCGCTGCGCCCTTTGCTACGGCTCCCGCACCCTTCGCCGCGTCGTCGACGAGGCTCGCCGCGCCCTTTGCCCCGCCTCCAAGCCATTTCGGAATAAGGCTTGTCACTTTTTGCATCAAACCCGTCAGCGGCTTTATAAGAAAGTCGTCAGCCAATGACGCTATTTTTTGAAATGCTCCCGTTAAGGGCTTGATCAAGAAGTCGTCAACCAAAGTGACAATCTTGCCGCCGAGACTCGCTATCCCCTTGATCGCCTTGTCAAGCCACCCGCCCGAAAGGAAATTAAGAAACTTGTAGCCTTGCTTGAATGCCCCCATAGAGAAATCCACGAGGTAGCCTTTGAACGAAGTGAAGAAATCGCCCACCATCCTAGACATCATGGAAAGACCCTTGTTGAATAGCCCTCCGCTCAGAAGGTTCATTGTCTTTCCAAATATCTTCAATGGCAATTTGACGAACGTCTTTATAAAACCGCCCATTATCTTGAGTGGCAGCTTCAAGAAGAATTTGGCGGCCTTGAATACGAATGAGCCCAATCCCTTTATCACCTTCAACGCCATTCCGCCGAATATTCCGACTATGGCAGTACACAAGTCCGGGATTATTGAATTTCCAACAAGAATATTAAACATCCATTTAAAAGGAGCTACAATGGCCTTAACAAGACCAGTGAAAATATTGACAAGGAATGTAACGGAATCCACAACTATTCCTATTACCTTGACAAGCGTCCACAAAATGGCGCCAAGTGGCACGCCCACTATCATGCCGATCGCCTGCCCTATGGGCTTTAGAACGCTGTAGAGCATCGCGAAGGCCGCGCCCGCATTCTTTGCCTCTCCTCCTCCGAATATGGAGGCCACGGCATTGAATAGTCCAAGCAAGGCGCTGCCCAATCCCGCAAGCGAGTCATAAAGGCTTTTGAGCGCCGGCTTGACCATGTCAATGGCCACCATGACTCCGCTGATGAAGCCCTCTATTATGCTGAAGAATCCATAGAAAACTAAAGACAAGGTCTGCTCAAGGAAGTCGGCGACTCCTGTAAGCCTTAGCATTCCAAATGTGAGGCCGTCAAGTATGCCAACCAAGCCTCCCGCAATGGTGGAGGATGCATACATGCCCCAAGTCATGTCCTTTGTTGACTTGCCCATGGCCTTCATGACTCCCTCAAAGTTCTTGCCTGTGTTCTGAAAGCCGGTCACCGCACCAAACACCATGTCTATTGCGGCAAATATTATCTGGCTCATTCCAAGCGTGCCTCCAGCGAGGGCTCCCCTGAGTCCGGTGGCTATGCCCTTCATACCGCCCCTGAACAGCGGCCCAAACCCCTTTACAAGACCTCCAATGCCTCCGCTCATAACATTTTTTACGCCCTTGAATAGACCGATTGCACCTCCCTTCAAAATTCCTGGGATGGATTTCAAGTTGCTTAATTTGAAGTTTTTTATGCCGTCAATAAAATAAGAAAATGTGGATCCCACTTTTTTGATTGAAGGCCCGAAAATGGATGTGATCTTGTTTAGGGGCCGCATTCCACCCGTCAAAGAGGAAAAGAAACTGTCAATGCCCACTTTCAGAGATGAAAATGTCTTGCTCACCTTGCCCGTTTTACCCATGAAGTTCAATTTCTTTCCATAGTCCAAAAACGAACTCTTTCCGGCATTAATCGCGCTCTTTAGGTGTGTCCCAAACAATCTAATGCGGGTTCCGAGTCTGTTGAACATCTTACTGCCCTTCTTCCCCACATCCTCAATGCCTTTTATGAGACCGCCCTTCATCGCATCGCCAAGTTCGTCAGTTCTCCCAAGCAAACCCTTCAGGCCGCCCTCGGGCATAATCTTGGAAAACATCCCCTTCATACCGCCCTTCGGGAACAGTCCTCCCAGCATGCCAGTGAGGTCAAAAAGACCCTTTCCTAAAGTTAAAGAAAGACCAGTAGCGAGAAGTCCAAGCTGAATAAGTAAAAGACCCATGGATCCTATGTAATCAACCATTCCCCTTACAAATGAAGATGTGTATTTCCTGATTGTCTCGTTAAGTTCATTTATGCTTTGAGCAAGTGCCTCCTCGGGTGTTACAGCGGCCTTTTCGCCGATAGATATCTCGCTCGCCTTCTTACTGGCCTCCTCGGTAAGCGATCTGAATTCGGCAGAGCCAGCGTCACCTTTTGCGAGAGCCGCTTTCATTTCGCTTGCAAAGTCTTTCTCAAGAGTCATTCCCTGCTCTGCAGCCGCCTTGTTCAGCTGGTCGCCCAGGATTACCGCGTTTAATTCTGCGGCCTTTCTAGGATCTAGGCTGGCGAGTTGCTGCGACATCTGCTCGCTTGTGCCGCCTATTCCATAGGCGCTCTTCATTTCGGCCGTCATGGCTCCCGCCATCGCGGTGAAGTCTTGCCTCTTGTTTTTAAATTCATCGCTCGTGCTTGAATCCTTCAAAGCGCCCGAAAGACCCTTGTCCTTGGCATCTTCGCCTATGGCGGACAAGTAGTCCAAAGAGGATCCCAGATACGCCTGGCTTTTTTGCTTGCCTGCCAGTTGCTTTTCCGCCTCGGTTGAAAACTCATTAGATCCTATTTTGTCTAGCGCCTCTATGTTTCCCGCCAAGCCTTTTGATGCCAACTCGTTTGTTCTTATGAGACTTTCCGCTTCTGCAATCGTCAGGCCGTACCCCCGCAGTCGCAAAGTCAGTTCTTTTTTCTGCTCCTTACTCAGCGTGTCAAAGTCCTTAAGTGAATTTATTGCTCCGTCAGAAAGGTCTCCAACAAGGCTCATTAACTCGGTGGAGAAACCAGCTAGGTTTTCCCTATCCTCCATGAAGGTTCCGGACAGCACGTCATTCGTCGCATCTCCGCCCATTCTATTTGAAATTGTGTATACCAAGCCTTGCGTTGCCGCATCCGCATCCATTATGCTCCCGGTGCTTGACAAGGCGGTGGCAACTTTATTTGTGATTTCTTCAAAGCCCGTCTTCTTTGCCTCCGCCATCATCCCTATGACAGTTTTGGCAACATCCGCCGTCAGATTTCCCTGATTTCTCAAGTTTTTAAGAATTCCTTCAGAAGACTTCATCGCTCCTAGAAGCTCATCTCCGGTTACTCCCGTGGTCAAGGCAACGTTTCTCATGCCTCGTGCAAGTTCGCCCATTTCGCCAGAGCTGAGCGCCAGTGTTCTGTGCCAGTCGCCAAAGAGATCTGCAGTCTGCTGGGCTTCCGATCCGATCATGGATGAAAGGAACAGGCTTGACTTCATCACCTTTTTGCCTTCAATATTATTCTTGAATCCCTTCTTGACATTGGACATATAGACCTTCTGCATGACGTTTACGCTCTTCCCAGTCTCCTTCGCCACCTGGCCAAGATCGGAAAACTCGCTCTGCATTCCCCTGAAATCGCCGGTTATCCCCTGGGTCTGGAAGGCGATCATCCTCATCTCTCTTTGGAACACCGTTGCGTCGGTTACTGATCCGGAAAAAAGCCCTTGCAAGAAATCAGCGCCTCCGCCCATCAATGCCGTGCTGATGCCGGTAGTCCATGAGGCTATTTCCTTGTTGCCTCCCTCCTTGAGTCCCTTGCCGATGTGTTTTGTTATTTGATTGCCTACCTTTTCGGCTTCTGCCGCGGCACCGGGGTCCAATGTGACAGTCTCGACGGCAACCCCGATACGGGTCTTGGCACCCATGTATCCACTCACGGTATTGAAACCACTAGGTGCCGGAGCGGTGTCCCCTACTGATCCAGCCGTGCTGAAATATTTGGGTTTTACCAAACCGCCAAGACTGTATCCTTTGTTAATTCGGTCAAGCACTCCTGAATTTCTTGAGGCTCCCTTGCGCCCGACGATGAACTCGCCGGGGGTTAGCATGGCTGGAACCTTATCCGTTCCCTTTGGCTTAAATCCCATATCTCCCAAGGAAAGTTTAGATTTTGAACCAATAGACGAACCGCCCGTTGTGTACTTTGCAATCTTGGCCGCCTGTGCCTTCTTCTGGTTCTCCAGAATCATGCCGAGTATTTTCGTTTGTTCCCTCTGAATTCCTTCAAAACTTCCTTTTGATTCTGCCCCGCTGCTTTGACGGGACTGCTTGGCTTTCTCAAAGGACTTAGTGGCCTCTTTTACTTCATTTACGAATTTCTCCGTCGCCTTCAAGCTTTCCTTAATATCGTCGCCGAGGTCTTCAAGAGCCTTAGATAGTTTTTCGTAGTCCTTTTCGGAACCGGATGACTTGGCCTGCTCGGAGGCGTACTTTACGGCCTTGCCCACAGCGGAATTCAGCATGGACGAAAGCTTCTCTATGGCTGCGTCCTGAAAATTCCCTATCCTTCCCATCTCGTCTTTTATCTCCGCCATCAGCCTCCGGTGGGCAACTGTTCGCCGCCCTGACTTAAATTAGTCGCTTTTGGGTTGATTTGTTGTCTCATCTGCTCCTGAACCTGCCTTCTTATGATCTGGACCTCCGCTGGATCGAAGGTCCGCACCATGGTCATGACGTTGAGGAGGAACTTGTAGTCCAGTATCTTCACCTGCCTGATGCCGTTCCACTTGTATGACCTGTAGGATCCGGAGAGGTATCCGTCAGCGGATATTGACTTGTAGGAGAATGCGGGATTGCCCGCGCTGATCTCGAGCAGCTTTCTTATGTAGGGGAATGTGAGGTAGTGGATGTTCACTCCCCAGAGCTTGCCTATGTCCCTGTTACTTTCGCTCACAACGACGAGCGGGTATGCGTCATTTCTCCAGAACGCGTAGTTGAAGCTTATCAGACTGCCCTTCATGACCACGTTGCCACTCGCAAGTGAGGCATTGCGGCCGACGGGACTGAAGAACTGCTGCAGAATTCTGCTACGGGGTAGAGGTGGCATGGGCTTTTTTTGGAAAAGGAGGGATTGTCCAAATATATAGAGGAAAGGACAAATTTTCCTCCGAAATGACGCTTAAATCACGCGTTGGAAGTGTTTGAAAAGTCGCCAGCCCCACTTGATACCACTATTTTGCTCTGTGGATCCGCTTTTCCGGAGTTCAGTTCGTCCTGTGCCTTGGAGCTCTTTTGGAAGAAATTTTTGAACTCCTCCACCACGGCCTTCTTGATCTCCTCCGCCGCATCGTCCTCCGACATGTCGGAGACAAGGTCTCCGAATAGATCCTCTATGTTCAGGGAGTAGGCGGCTCCGTACGGCTCGGTCTTGTTCTCCTTCTGAACCCTGTATGCCAGGTTTGATCCGACCTTGTATACCCTTACGCCCTCGAAATCTAGTCCGCCGTTCGTGCAGTTGACAAATATGTAGGGGCTTTCCTCCTTCAAGAAGTCCTCCACCTTGAATTCTCCCTCCGCGAGCATGTCCCGTATTATTCCGAGTTCACGCACGGACTGCTTATTCTTTTTGTCAAGGAAGCTAGAAAAACGCATCAGCATTGCCTCATGAGAAGGTCGTGGGTGCTGTAGACGCACCTCTTGAGAGCCTTTAGGTCGCTCGGGTTGCCGGCATAAGGAACCTCCTTAAGTTCGGTTCCCTGCATTGATTCCGAGGCCTCCTTCATCGTCACGAGTCCGGCGGTGAGGAACAGCATGCCATTTCTTCTTTCCATGAACTCTATCTCGTCCACCTCGGGGTTGCCGAACTCGTCCTGGCCTCCGGTCTCCTTCACGAAATATATTCTGAGGTCCACCATCGGCACTATCTGCCCGTCGTCGCTTATCATCGCCTCGGAATTCTCCGACTTGACCGCCTTGACAACGACCTTGCCCTCGGTATAGGCACCCCGCAGGGCGTTGCTCATATCCCATCCGAGGTGGTATATCGTTCCTTCGTCATTGACGACATCTATGATGAACGACTGCTCCTCGAACTGCTTTGCGATTGACTCTATGACTATCCTTCGTCTTAGTATGTCGCGTTCCTGGGGACTGCCCTCGGAGAGCCTCTTCAGTTCGGGCGCGGACAGATAACGCTCTGGGTCGTCCTCGCGCAGGCTCCAACTCCCAAGGGCGACCTCGCCCCAGTCCGAGTTGAGCCTTGTGGCCATCTTTATGGAGTACTCCTTCTCATTGAATATTATGTTTTCCTTGTCGGGGCTGCTGCTGACCTGGACGGATCCTGTCAGGGCGGCTATGAACTTCCTGTGGAGTTCCCCTTTGTTTCCGCTGTAGCCCATCATCTTTATGAAGGTCTCGTTCAGCGAGGGCACGCTCTCCAGCGTGTTGAACATGTGGTTGACGACGCTCGTAGAGGGGTTGTTCTTGTCAAGCTGCTCCCTAATGCTCTTTCTTATCTGTTTGGAGGCCGAGGCCACATTGGAGTTCATTCTGAGAAGCTGTATGTTCCAGTTGTCGTCCACGAACTTCCTCTGGTAGGGTTCGAGCGCCTCCTTGTCCCTCATGGGTGAAATCATATCCATGAGCTTGCTTGCATCGCCCTTGGCGCTCTCCTTGAAGAAGTTTGACTTCCAGACCTCGAAGTCGGGAGACTCCTCCTTATCTTCGGGCATGTCGGGAGCCTGGGGATCTTCCGACACATCCTCCTGATCTGGCGTCTTCTCCGCCTGCTGTGCGTCCTGTTCGGGCGTTTGCTGCTGTTCGTCACCTGGCGCAAGTGCTTCAGAATCTCCCCCGACCGCCGGTGGCGGCTGGATTTCTGCCTGGTCGGCCTCTAGCCAGAATTCAAGATTGTGGTTCATCAGTTCTCCTCTTCCTTTCTTTCCTTCTGTATTCGTTCCATGAGTGACTTCCTGTTTATGCCGCTTGCGTCATAGATGTTTATCGTATTGCCCTTTTCCTTGCCCTTGCCCATCCACGGCTGGTAGGTGTCGGGCTGCTTCAGTTTTATCCTGGTCATGAGGTCGGCTATCCTTGTCATCTTTTCGCTCGTCTCTATTCTGGTCTTGAGGAGGTTCACAAGAGCCTCCTTGCTGGCCGTGGACGAATCCCCGTCGTTCAGCACCATGTTGGAAAAGGTGTCCACGAGGTTGGAAACCTGACTTCTGTCGTCTCGCAGGTTCTCCATGATCTCGCCATACACCCCCAGAAGCGACTCGTCGCTCACCAGGGATAGTTCCTTTTCCTGTACGGGCGCCACATCTACCTTTTCGCCCAGCAATTCTTCAGATCGTTCCGACAGTTCTTTGCCCATACTTTCTATATATATCGTCCGTTTCCAATTGCTAAGGCAGTAATGCATGTCAGAAGAAGACCTCAATCAATCCGCGGGGAATGACATCGTAAAAAGCCTTCGGGAGGCGGATTCGAGGATTGTTGAAAAGACTAAAGGGCTTGCGAGGGAGGTTAGGGACATTTCGGAATCCTGGCACGATCTCGAGGCCAGGATGAGGGTTCTGGAATCAAAGGATTTTGAGGAGATAAGAAACAGTCTGTATGGAATTGAAGGCCGAATGAAATCTCTGGAATCCCAAAACAATGACAGGAAGCAAAAATGGCAAATAGTGATAAACTTCGTAGTTCAGTTAATATGGGTCTCCATGGCGGCATGGGTGCTAACGAGGCTCGGGCTTCAAGGGCCTCTATGAAATTCAGAGAGTGGCTGTGTAAGATAGAGGAAGCCGGCGGCAACGTAAAGCAATCGGCTGGCGCCGGATCCAACACGGATAGAAGCGCCCTGTACGGCCTTTCTGCCCAGTACGGACACAGGGGAACCCAACTTCCTATAAGTTTGGGATTGAACAATAAGGCAACCGCATCTTTGATCGCCGGAATCGGATCGGGAATCGGAGCGTCTCTGGACAGTTCGGGTTTTTCCGCTACCGCACCTCCAAACATAACGCCTTTCCCCACGATGAAGAACCAGCTCGTCAGGCATTATTCCCTGCCGTTGCAACTCCCATACGAGGAAGGCGAGGACAGGCCAATCACCAAAGTATCAAACTCAAGTTACAAAAGTCTCTTTATGAGACTTGGACAGATCATTCGGGACAGAGACCCTTTGAAGGATCCGAGGGTGAGACAAGCTGGGGACGATGGAAGCGAGGGGGGCAAGTTCAGACTCCCGAACAAGAACGACTACACCGAGATGTCACAAGCCAAGGAATTCACCAGGGGACTGATACACATGGTCATAGCCAACCAACTCTTCGGAGAGGGCATGATGGGCAAATACGACCTTCAGAACCCGGCAGTCGAGGCCGAGGGCACGAGGGAAGGCATGTTCATCTGCGCCCTGTCCTTCAAGAGACTCAATGACATTCCCGACAACATCGGAAATAGGGAGGAAGAATGAAGTCATTTGGCGAATTCGTAGCGGATAAAAAGTCGCTTTTGGCTGAAGCTGAAAAATCAAAGGGCGACTGGAAAAAAGAGTATGTGAAGTTGGAGAAGGGTTTCGTACCCCCGAGCAACATGAGGCCCGTAGTGCAGGCGTTCCTTGACAGCGGCAGCATAGAACTCACCTCCGACACTTCCTCCAAGGTGACCATGCCCAAGAAGTCTCTGTTTCTTGTCGGGGGACCTGTGAGGGATTTCCTTCTCGGCAAGAAGCCCAAGGACCTTGACATGGCAACGAACGCAACCCCCGAACAGATCGCAATGATTCTCCATAATGCCGGATTCTGCATAGTAAAGGAGGACCCCGATTGGGATCTTCCTTTCAAGTCCAGAGTCTGCGGTGACGACAAGAAGAAATATTATCTCAAGGGGAGAGACTCAACGGGCAAGCCGTTCGTCATAGGCGCGGTCGTCAACGGCGAGGAGTTTGACATAGCGACCTTCAGAAAGGACGCCAAGACAGTCAACGGCCAGTCGGAGGTTGACTTCGTGGACAATCCCCATGAGGACGCCGCCCGCAGGGATCTCACCATCAACGCCATGTACATAGAACTCAACAAGGCTGAAGGAGATAACACAAAGCTCTACGACCCGACCAAACAAGGATACCACGACGTCCACAGCAACAAGGTGAGAACCGTGGGCAAGGCCGAGGAGCGATTCGGCGAGGACAAGCTCAGGGTCATGAGGGCAATCAGATTCCAATGCAAGTTCGGAAAAGACCAGCCGATTGACCCGGAAATAAAGGCCGCAGTCCCCAAGTTCATAGATCTTGAAGGCGTGGCCCTAGAACGCGTAAGGGAGGAGTTCCTCAAGGGGCTTGACGATTCCGAGATAGATCCCAAAAAGTATGTTTCGCTCTATTCTTCCATGGGACTTCTCAAGAAAGTCCTTCCCGGAGTTATTTTGAACGTCAACGTGCCCACGCAGCTCAGGGACAAAAAAGACAGATTCCTTTCGCTCGCATGGATACTTCAAGACAATCCGGTGGAGAAAGTGGAGGCCGTTCTTTCGCCCTCGAGATCCCAGGGCGGAAAGGAAGTTAACACGGGGTGGTCCAACCAGGAGAGAGGCATAATATCCTACCTTCTGAAACTGAAGGAGTTTGATCCGGACAACCTGGAGGAACTCCTGAATAAGAAGAAAATTCTTGGCGTCACGAAAGACCAGATAAAGAGGTGGGTTGATCTTTTTGACGTGGTGGACGGATCGCAGGTGAGAAGCGTCCGTCCCAACTGGTCAAAGAGGGTCAGATCGTTCGCAGATTTCAGCCCGGATCCCACCAAGCTTGTGAGCTGGTTCTCCCGTGACGAGGGCGGCAAGCCGACCCAGGAGATACATCCGGAAATAAGGATGCAGAACCTTGCCGACGTGCCTCCCCACTTCCGTGGATCTGTGGTGAAGGATATGAACAAAAAGAGGCTCCGCCAGATGTTCAACGACATTGAGGCCGCCTGAAGTCACGTTCCCCTGCGGGCGTTGTATGACTTTATCACTTCGTGGACGTACGCCGTGTTGGGAGTGGGGTTGTGTTCCATGATAACTTCAAACGGACATCTTCCCACATTCGCCGAAACATCATCGAACTTAAAGAACTTCTTGTGGAACACCGGGGGTATTCCATTTTTATAATGAATGAAGTTCGTGTCGGTTTCGTCGCTCATCAAGGGGGCTGCCATGAACTCGCTCTTGACGGAGCAGTGCTGGAATGATTCGGCAAGCGTGAGTTCCCATGCGGCTCTCTCGCAGGGAAAATCGCCCCCCTTGGCCTCAATCAAGTCCTCCGTGTTAGATTGAAGCCTCGCAAAGAAGACATCTGACAATTGCCCGAAGGACTCATTGAATACTATTGGGGCGGAAAAAGCTGGTATCTCGGGCAAGTCCGCCGTCACGATGTTTCTTTCCTCCGCGATCCTGGTCAGTCCCGGCACGATTGCGTCCTTGATATCCTGTCTCATCTTCTCCGAAGTTTCTTCAAGGCTGTTCACAACCATACCGTAGCCCGGACAAAATCCTTCTTCTGGAAAGGGCTTTCTGAGAATCATATCCGAATGTATGACTGAAAAAGGAAAACCAATCATTCCTTCTGCGAGCGCGGTTCGAATGGCGACGGCTCTGTTCAAAGGAAGATGCCCCGCCTCCAGACCGGAGTTTGAATGAATGAACTTTTTTCCGTATCTCACAAGGTTGCTGGAATATCCCTTTATTTTCGGACGGTCATTTTCAGCCACGGCGATGACCAGATTGTCCTGCAGTCCGCACATGAAAAAACTCTCTATGAGAAGTTCCGCCTGCCAGTAGAAAAAACTGGAGTTTTCTATGCTTACAAAATACTGCATCTTATTCCTTTTGATGCAATAATCTAGTTTGCGGGCGATCTTTTTGATTGCGAACGACTGTGGACTCGCAATACTAGACGTTCTGGTCAACAAAACCGAAACAGACTGTGCAGTAATTTTCACTAACTGTGTAGTTGAACGTCACGCTATCCATTGTGCCGTCAATGCGAATGATGTTAAAACCTTCTTCGCCAGTAAATTGCGTGTATTGAGTGGCGCCTACCGGATTTTGATATGTCGTTTCCCCGCCTGACTCCCAGATCGGCGTAAACGGTTTTGGGTCGCCATTCTCGTCAAGCACGATTACCGTAACAGGCGTGTTGCCTTGGCCGACACTCGCAAAGGCGACTAGGGCATCTGTGACCGGCGCACTAAATATCGCGGTAAATATCCCCGCCTGCGTGTTTGCGATCTGTGCACCACCAGTCGGCACGCCGTATTCTGACGGAAAATACTGTGGCTGGTACATGCCACCATGCAAAAACATGCCTCCACCACTTTGAGCAATCGCGACTGTAATGTTGTTTTGACCGATTCCAGACGCCGTGGAGCCCGACACATTATTGATCGTCATCCACTGAAACCCGGAACTGCCAAACGTGGTAGTAGAAGTGGGAGTGGGAGTCAGTGTGGGAGTGGTAGTAGAAGTGGGAGTGGGAGTCAGTGTGGGAGTTGGAGTGGGAGTGGGAGTGGGGTTTTGGTTGGGGTTGACGCCGCCCTCCAAAAATGGATGCTTGTTTTCGCCTCCCGTAGACACTTCAAAGGAACAATAGAAAGACCAGAGCCTTTTGAGCAGACCCCTAGTTAAAACATATCTTCCGGAACTGCTCCATTTTCTCATAATGAAATCCTAGTCAGGCGAAATAATGTCGCCCTCTTGGAGAACATGGGGGACTTCGGTCACTTGGGACGGGTTCGTCTTGGCGCCGGCATATTGATACTGTATTTTACGGGCGAAATCCCCGGCCGCAGATCCCGCCGAGTATTCTATTATCTGTGTAATCCTGTCGCTCGCGTCCACCGTGAGCTTCTGAAATGTAAACAGTCCCGACCTTCCACTGAGAAGTTCGTAGTCTTCCCTGGCCACAGAATCAAAGCCCGCTTCCTGTATCACCACTTCGTCAACCGGATTTGCGGGGTCAAGTTTTATCAGCATTCCCACGCTGTCCTGAAATGCATTCCTGTTCGCTATGGTGTGCCTGCCGAAATATTCGGGCATTTCAGCCACTCCGGCATGCTTGTTGAACCTTAGTTTTGTTTCCGCGCCGGCATTGCCGAAATACATTCTTCCGTTCTTCTTCTTGGCGGGGTTCTTGGAGATTCCAACCGAATCGCCTCCATCAACCCCCACGACGGACGCGATGTACATGGACGAGAACATGGGGTCGACATTGAGAGCCGAGGCGACCTCGCCGGGCGTGGTGGCCTCCGTATTTGCTCCGGAAACGTCTATGGAAACGGAAGCCCAGTTCTTGAATTCGGGATCCCAGCAGAAATTGAACTCAAGAACGCCTGAGACGGACAGATCATAGGGGCCTGGGTTCCATGCGATCATTTTTGACTGCATGTTCTTGTTTGGCGGAGCCTTAAATGTGAGCGAAAGCTTCCTGTCCCCCAAAACCAGGTATCCCTGGTATTCCTGGTCAAAAACATTTTGGAAAAAAGCCATTTTTCTGTCCTTTTGCGAGGTTAACTACCCATTATATAGCTCAAGGGTGCTCAAAAATGATTGGGGTTGCGGCGGCGGCCGTTCAGAGTACAATGAAGACACAAGGGGTGAAAAGTGAATATCAACATATGGGAAGTTCATCCGAAGGCGTGCAGGATAGAACCCGCCGAAAAGACGTGCATGGGCAAGGCAAACAAGGGCGCGACGCAGTGGTGCGGTCCATATGTGAATGCCAACGAGTCCGGATTCTGGGTCTATCCCCCCGTGGACATGGAATTCGTCCTTTCGGATGATGGGTTTAAGGTGCTGAATTGCGAGGAATATGGGGATGATGATTTCAGATTAGTCGAATCTCTCATAAGGCAGGATGACCAGTCCGACTTCCAGAAATGGACGTTTCCCGGCACCGGAAGGACCAAGATGACCTTCGGACTTGTTGAGCCGAATGTCATTCAGATATGGACGGGGCTGATATTTGAGACGGCCCCGGGATGGTGCCTCCACATAAGAAGCCCTATAAACATGCCCAACGAGGACTTCACAATCGTGGAGGCCGTGCTTGAAACAGACTGGATGCAGTACGATATCTGGATGAATCTGTCTGTAAATGCAAAGAACAAGCCCATATCGATAAGAAAGCAAGTCCCCATAGCCCAACTTGTCCCCACCAGAAGAGAGACATTCAAGGGGGAATGGAGTCTGAAGAGAAGCATGATGAACAGGGACACGCCGGAAGCCGAAAGAGTTTTTGAATACTGGCTCCGTTACAACAAACAAAAGTTTGAAAATGGCGGCAATCAGGCCTTGAGCGAGACTCTCACCAAGGATTCCACTACATATTTGCGGGAGAGGAGCAGGATTCTTGGAAAAGAGATGGAACCCTCACAGAGCAAATGTCCTTTTGCTCATTTCCATGAGATCAAAAAACCTATTTTTGAGCCCCTTGAAGAGTCGCCCCTGCTGAGGAAGTTTTCAAGAAAAACCTAGTTCCGTGCAGATTTTATCGTAGTCCTTGCGACTTAAGGACATTTTCTTCTTCTCCATCTCCTTCTTTACATCCTCATAGGATGGAGGAGTTCTGGCCATTATGCACTTTATCCAGTCTGTTTTTTCCCTATAGACAGATTCGAACAAGTCATACTTCGCTTCTTCTGAATAATCTGTTTCCTCTATCATTTTGGAATTCCGCTTATGTCCCAGGTTCCTTTTTCACCCACATTGGCCGCGTAGTCCTTGTTTGCCGCAGGCTTTTCCTTTCCGCCTTTCAGATGGGCTATGTTCCATATGCCCTTCTCTCCCGCCTTCGCAGCATAATCCTTCCCCACGGGATGGCTGGGCTTTCCATCAAGATGGGATATGTCCCACAGCGGTCCTTCGCCACTATCTAATTTCTTTTCTGATGGCTCTGGTAGTTTTTTTAGTCTCGGATGATCTTTTCCTTTGTAAATTCTATCGTCAAGTGATAAGTAAAAAATTGCGTCCGCACTTCTCGTTAAATACCACTGGGGCGGATAAAGACCTATTCCCCCATATCCAAGAGGATACAAGCCTGTTTTGGCACCTTCTTGCGCTTCTTTTAACAACCAATCTTTAAAGTTCATCACTCGCCCCGATTGGATTTTTCAATCTCGTTTCTGTTATTTCCGCCCCTGACTCCCTTGTGCTTGTCCGTTTCTATGGTTCCGGAACGCCCGTGCTTCATGTCGTGCATGCTCTTTTTTGCGGCGAGCTGAAACAATTCAAAATTGGTCTTCCTTTTGGGCATCTTTGTGGCGGTTCTCTGGTTTCTTTCCACAAGCCACTTGGTGAATTTCATTTCAGAAGCCTCCTTATTCCTCTTTTATCTAGTACGCCGTAGTTGGACTTGCCGTACTCAACCCCTTCCTTGCACCTGTTGAATTCGATAGTCTCAAAGGGCGTCTCGTTGGGCTGGACGAGGTGGATTTTTATTCCCTTGTAGCCGACCTCGCCCTCGTTTTTAAGGCATCGGTTGATGTCTCGCATCATTATCTCGTTGAGGCTGATGTCCAGGGCCCTGAAGGCCATCTTCACGGCTCGCATGAAGCCCGTTGGAATCTCCCACTTGTCTATTTCAAATCTTCTGCCCATAATCACATAAATGTCACTGCACCCGGCCTCTATGCACTGTTCGAGAGGAGCTAGTTGTCTGCTTCCCGCGTCAACCCATCCGCCGCGATCCTCTACCAGGGCGGTTATGGCGACACTGCCTAAAACGGCCTCGGCAAACTCATCGGGCGTGACAGACTTGTTTGACACATAATCCATCCGACCGTCTTCTATGTTCATCCTGACCACCACGCTCTCGCATATTGCAGGATTCTTGATTGCGTTATATACAATCTTCTCCATGGGCTTCTGGTTCATAATGCCTGTTTTCCACAAAAAGTTGTAGTTGATGCCGAATACATCAAATATGTTTGAAATGTCATTCCACATGTCGGCCAGCCCTTGGGGGCCAAGATGAGAATACGAGGCTGCGCATATGGATCCCGACGAAACTCCGATTGTGAAGTCTGCGTCGATGCCTTTTTCATGAAGCCCAATCGCAATTCCCGCCTGAACCGATCCTCTTGCGCCCTCTCCTGTGAAGCAGAATCCAATTTTGCTCATTTTTTCTTTTTCCTCTTTCTCTTTTTTTTGCAATTTTTGCATCCGCAATTTGGATAACAATACCCGCAACCAATGACGGATGGCCTAAAGGCTATCGAACCAGATGTTGTTCCTTGGCTCGGTGGAGTCACCACGCCCCCAGATGTTCCACCACCGGCCTCACCCCCAGATGTTCCACCACCGGCCTCACCTCCAGATGTTCCACCACCGGCCTCACCTCCAGATGCCCCACCAGCGGTGCCTCCAGATGTTCCACCACCGGCGGCACCAGCATCCTCTTTAAGTCTCATCCATTCTGTGAATTTCAGCATGTTTTTTCTCCATTACTATATACTTAATACACCGAGGAATTAATTATGAAGTACGAATACAAATATGTGATATGCTTTCTTGATGAAAGCAATTCCTCAATCAAGCAGCTGGATAAACTGCTCCAGGAGGGCTGGGAACCCTTCAGGGAGACTGCAATGCCCTCAAGCGGATCCAATTACTCCGAGAACGCACAGCCTCCAACCTGCATGTGCTTGATTCGAAGACCGATCACCAGTGCCTGATGACGCTTGCTATGACGAACCCGCAGGTGATGAAGTTCACGGCGACTATCAAAAGCCTCACCAGGAAAGCAAACCAAGCCTCATCCATTGGGAGAATGGGAAGATCGGGCTTGTCGTCGTCTGTGATGCCTATTCTATAGTCCATCGCCCTCGCAAGGATAAGCAGAAATCTTTTCATGCGGATATGTATGGACTTCAGAGCGGTTTGAATACCTGCGTCGTGCATGAGTTGGGAAGTTCTGCCGCATGTCCAAAAACGTTTTTCGAGGTGACTTCCTTCTTGGAAATGTCTATTCTCTCTCTGTTCTTGAAGTAATTGGGCCCGTAGCTCACGAATATCTCCTCGTCCTTCTCTATCCTGCGCAGCGATTTTATGTCGGCTATTTCGTTCTTCAGATCAAAGCTGATCGAGGCGCTGTTGTCTTCCTGATGGTTGTATATCTGTCCGTACCCCATCACCATGAGAAAGTGACCCCCGTGCCTCTTGCACTCCTCGCAAGGACAACTATTGGTAAACATGTAGGACCAAATCAACGGATCCTTGTGGTAGTTCATCCTGAATCCCATGACCTTTAATGGGCATCTTTCTATGATTTCGCCGGACTCTATGTCCTCTGTTGCGAAAACGCCCTTCCCATGTATGGGGGAGTAGTCAAGCCGAATTTTTCTCTTCAGATTTAGCGGAGGTTTTTCTTCCATGAAAGTAATATAGTTTCATGCAAACCAATTATCCCAGTCGTCGGCCTCTTTTTCGACCGCCTTTGCCATGAGGCCGAGAGTCGCCTCCCCGTATGCCTTGGCCGCCTTCCTGAGCATTTTGCTTCTTGTGCCGTCCGTAGTGGCCCTGGCGACCCTGACGATCTCATCCGCCCTCTCTATCAACTCGTTCCTTACAAATGGAGCCAGTCCCATGTGCGTTCCTCCGGCATTATTTATCCTTTCGGAACTACAGAAAAAAGGATTTTTCGCCAATCAGCACCTCGTCTCCGCCATCCTGAAAACCTGATCGAGGCTCATGCCATCGGAATCAGCCTCGGATCCAGGCCCCAGAATCTTTGCCCTGGTCTCGGCGTCAGGATTGCCAAACTCCCTGACAAATTTGAATCTAGAGGGTCTGTTTTTCAGCGCATCGTCAACCTTGCCTATGTCGTTGACCGTCATGATGAATGCGACGTTTTCGTGGGTGGTATACACGCCGTCAAGGGCGTTCAGTATGATGTCAAATGTGAACTTTATGTTCTTGTTGTCTCCGCCCAGTATGCATTTTCGTCCATCAAAGTAGTTGTCGAAGTCTTCTAAAAGCACGATGCATCTCTTTGGAATCTGTGAAAATATGAGGAGCAGATCGTGATTCGTCCAGTCGGGACTCAACGTGAAGATCATGATCGGAATCTTGTGTTTGGTGGCGAGATATTTTATCAGGTGCGTCTTGCCATTTCCGGGAGGTCCATAAAGCAGGGCGCTTGTTTTTCTCCTCTTGCCGTTTGAAACCTCCAGGACCTCTTCCTCAAAATCCTTCCACAGATCTGCTTTGACGGCGGGTTCGCTAAAAACCTCCTTCAGAGACCCTATCTTGTCGGCTCCGTAGGGAAGCATCAACTGGACGGGGACGCCAAGCGTGCACAGCTGCATCTCCGTCATTTTTATTTTTATGAAATCCTTGAGTCGCCTATATCTCCACCGGAAGCACGTGATCGTTGTGACATGGTCTTTATCATTGAAACCGGCCTGCATCAGCCTTTCGGAATGATTGATGAAAAACCAAGGCGAATCCTTCAAGAAACAAAAGGCCACATATGAAACGGGGTGCCTGTTTTCCGAAACGAGTTCCTCGTATATTATTATCTTTTTGTCATCCTTGCACAGATCGTAGAAGGTCTTGTAGATGTTCGCGTCCACCCTCGTCTCTATTAGAAGCACATACTTGAAAAATGCGAAAGTTCCGAAGATAGACGCCAACACGGTTATGAATGCAGCCATGACTTGAATATAGTACGAATCATCATTTTAATCAAGTCACGCGGGTACAAAAGGACCTTCGCCTGTGGGGTTGGAAGAGACCGGAGTGGGGTCTGCGTCGCTTTGAGTCGCGTACTTCCAGTATCCGCCTAGTCCCCCATTTTTGGCCATCGAGAAGTATGCGGCCTTGTACCATTCGTTTTCTGTTGGAATCCAATACGAAGCCCCGGAAATCTTTGTCGCGCTTGTTCCACTGATGGCGTAGGCCCCGTTTTCTGTGGTGCTTGCGTTTTGTAATCCGGTCGGCCTGCCGTTGTGCAGCCAATTGCAGTACCTGGCGCATGCCAACCAGTTGACAAAGTTCACGGGCTTGCCTCCCATGCTGGCCTTGACGGAATGAAAATAACTCCCAGCAACGCTACTGCGGGTTATTCCTCCGCGGGATTCACTGGCCATGTTCGTGCTGTAGAGTCCATAGGTGTCCGTAGACGCCACGGCATTCAAAAATTCAACATACTGACTTTGAGTTACAGTATATTTGGAAATTTGATAGGTATAATTAACAGAGCCGTACGCGGTGGTGTCGGCCGATCCGAGTACATCTCCCACACTTACGAAGTCTGAAATGCTCAATGGATTAAGGGAACTCGCCACTCTGAATCCAACATCATATGACCTGTTGCTCACTCCGTAGAAAGTTCTGTATGAACTAGAGATATAGAAAGTCTGAAAATCCACAGATGGAGCGACGCTGACCCAAGAGCCACCGCGAATGCACCGGCTCGTTCCCGATGCGGCCTCGTTCCACTCCCAAACATTTCCGCTCTGATCCAATGTTCCGTAATAGCTGGGACCTCCGTTTGTTCCCACGGTCGTCAGGTTTCCATCCTGCCCGTTCCAGTCCGCCACTCTGTTGTAATTGGCGTAATTGTACCCAATTTGCGTGGGCGTTGGTGTCTGGGTTGGTGTGGCTGTAGCCGTTGGAGTTGAAGTAGGTGTCTGGGTTGGCGTGGCTGTCGCTGTAGGTGTTGAAGTAGGTGTCTGAGTTGGCGTGGCTGTTGCCGTGGGCGTTGAAGTTGGTGTGGCTGTCGCCGTAGGCGTTGCCGTAGGTGTCTGGGTTGGTGTGGCTGTCGCTGTAGGTGTTGCCGTAGGTGTCTGGGTTGGTGTGGCTGTTGCCGTTGGAGTGCGTGTGGGTGTGGCTGTAGCCGTTGGAGTTGGAGTTGAAGTAGGTGTCTGGGTTGGTGTGGCTGTCGCTGTAGGTGTTGCCGTAGGTGATGAAGGATTTACAAGCGTCAAAACTCCGACTGGAACACTAATCGTATTGTTTCCACTTGGTGTCATAGCGGGCCATGTGGAACTTATTCCATTGGCAGTTCCGGAACTCGCATTTCCTGTGTACTGATATACCGGCCTTCCATTTACAATCAAATGTCTGTTCAGGCCTTCTGTAATTGTTGCAGATATACCCGCACCCACTTGAAGTGCGCCTTGTATAAGAACATACGGCCACGCCGATCCCGCGTAGGAAGGAGACGAGTTTGAGTCGGGAGCAAATTTGTATATGGTCCTCAATTGTGATGTCGCCGAACCACCACTGGTGGGGCCAGCATACGCATTTGAAACTTGCAAATATTCATTTCCAACATCATCATATGATATGTGAAGCGTGGTGTTGATATCTTGCTCTGCTTGCGTGGAAGTCGGAGTGTTTGTGGGCGTTGCTGTGAGAGTAGGGGTGGAAGTCGGAGTGCTTGTGGGCGTTGCTGTGAGAGTAGGAGTGGAAGTTACAGTAAGTGTCGGGGTCGGAGTCGGCGTGGGTACGAGCGGATAGAAGTCAACGCGACCCGGAGCGTTGAATGACCCCACAAATGTTGACTGATATTCAACTGAACTCCCATTTGAAATTGCGGCGAATGCAAATGGCATTCCGAGGTAAGGATGAGTGAACGTAACCGTTGCGACCTGAACATCCGACACATATATGTTCATGTTGGCAGGCAGGCCACTGAAGTCGTACAGGGAATTAAAAGAAAGAGTATTGCCCGGTTCGGAAACAAGCACCACTCCAAATTGAGCGGGGGACACTCCGCCCGGAGGTGAAGTCATGACTATGTAGGGAGCGGGGGTGGAGGTCAGTGTGGGCGTGAGGGTCGGGGTCGGGGTCAGCGTAGACGTCGGTGTGCGAGTGGGCGTCGATGTCGGCGTGAGTGTGGGGGTCGGGGTCAGTGTGGACGTCGGTGTCGGTGTGGGAGGCAACAGATTCGGAGGTACCTGATCGGGTTCCGAATAAAGAACGTATCCAAGATTGTTTCTGTCGCTTTGCAAGAAGTAGAATTCAAACTTTTCCAAAGAGTCAAATGAATTGAATATTGAATCGCTTTCCCAAAGATCCAAAGAAAGTCCGTCCGCGCTGACCTTCCAAGCCGCAATCATGTAGGGCCGGCCCAGCAGAGAGTCTATTGGCCGAGAGTCAGTCAAAAACTGTATGAACTCCAATTTTCTCGTGATTACCTTCGGCATCGCTCTCCTTAGAAATCCACCCTTCCATCGGCCTCAAAGGAACCCAGGTATACAGCTCCAGTACTTCTTGTGAATTTGAACCCTTGGCCGATGTAAGCATTCGTCACGGAAAGTGAGGCGACCTGCACGTTTGACACCCATATTTTGATGCTCGTGAACGATTGAGACCCGGTTGAACTTATCGTGTTGTAAGAAATGCTGCTGCCCGCGGTGGAATTAAGAGTTATTCCGTCTCCGTTGACCGTGCTCGTCCCAGTTGGAATCGTGATAGTGGTGTTGTAGATTGAGCCATTGTTTGTTGGTGTCAATGTAGGTGTGGGAGTTTGAGTTGGCGTGGGTGTGCTTGTACTTGTCGGAGTCAATGTGGGCGTCGGGGTTGGTGCTATTACGCTCAAATATATGAATTCACTCTCTACCGCATATCCCTCTCTTGAGTCACTACTAATCACTACAAAACGAGCATTGTTCAATGATGAGGTTGCCGTAAATCTTAAGTAGCCAACAATCGCTCCTGGCCCCGTGCCATTAGCGATTTGAGAATTTTCATAGTCTGGATGGATGTATGTGATGTTATCACCTTGGAATTCCACTATGGTAGTCCATTGAGATTGAACCGGGTCAAAAACTCTCCAATGTGTAATTTGTGGAAACTCATAAGATGAATTAACCAACATCATAGTGTAATCAAGGGTAACAGACGATCCAAGCTCTGCCACCCTTGGATTTTCAGCCGAACTGGGAAATTGTTGTGGCAAGAAATAGGCGCCAACTGGCTCTGTCGGTGTTTGAGTCGGCGTGAGTGTAGGCGTGCTTGTCCTTGTTGGCGTGAGTGTAGGCGTTGATGTAGGAGTCGGAGTCGGAGTCGGAGTGGGGGTTGGCACAGGACAGGACGAGATGCTTGCGAGACGAAAACCGATGATGCTGCTCCCGAACGACAGACCGATGAAGTTGCGACTCGAGGACGACACAACGCTGGAATAGTTGCCCCAATTGCCGCCCCGGAGCCCACGAGACGACCCGGCGGTGCCATCCAGATCGTTCCACTGAGATACGTTGCCTGTTTGGTCAAAAGTGCCGTAGAAACTTCCGCTGCCACTAAACGAGTCCACGTCAGTACTGTGGCCGATGGCACCATTGTAGTTGGCCTGATTGGCACTGCTGCCGATCGTGGTGCCGGGGGCAGAGTTACTCTGCGTGGCGAAAGCATAGTAGCCGCCGATACCAGAGCCACCGTAATTGGGCGAGTAGTACGCCGCCTTGTACCACTCGTTCTCAAGCGGTATTCGGAATATCGGAGCCAAGCCCGTATTCGGGTTGGTGGCGTTGGCGGCCACGGCATTGCCTGAAGTGGCGCCGTTCAAGTTGTAAGCGCCGTTTTCAGTCGTCGTGCTGGTCTGGGCTCCGCTTGGCTGGCCGTTGCTCATCCAGTTGGAAAACCTCGCACAGTCAAACCAGCTCACATACGAAATCGGACGGTTGCCAGTGCTGTTTAGAACGGTGTACGTGTAACTTCCAGTGGTGCCAGAGCGGCTGATTTGGGCAACATCGGTGTCTGTGCCCATGCTTGCGTTGTAGAGACCGTAGGTGTCGGTCGCGGCTACGGCATTTAAGAACGCCGTGTACTGCGAGCCCGTCACGTCGTACTTCCCGATCTGGTACGAGTACGACACGGCACCATACAGGCCGTCGGCGGCGTTGCCAGGATTGCCAACCGTCACCATAGTCATATTAAATAGGGGCGTGTCGGTGGCGTCTCCATCTATTGTCGCCTGAACTGGTTTTGGAATCAAATCGCTTTGGGTAGCATAAACCCAATAGCCAGCATTAGTACTTCCACCCTTATAATAAGCCGCTTTATACCATTCATTTTCATTGGGAATGTAATAGAGAGCTCCGGAATTTTTAGTTACAGCATTTTGACCAGTTAGTTCAACTAGCGTATATGCCCCAGTTTCTGTACTGCCATTACCCTTCTCGTTATGAAGCCAATTACAATATCGGGCGCAGTCAAACCAAGAAACATAATTTACTGGTTTGTTTTCATAGTTGTTTTTCACAACATAGGTATAACCTCCAGAACTTCCAGATCTAGTAATTCCCCCTCTGGAAGCACCCATATTCGCATGATATAATTCATGAGAGTCGGTTTTGGCCACAGCATTCAAAAATTCAGCATACTCGGTGTTGGTAACAAGAAGCGCTCCAATTTTATAATCATAAGCAACGGCACCATAACTGGGGTAACTACTACTGCTGGACGAACTGCCGCCACGGCTCGTATCAGCGGCGTTCTCGGCATCTCCCACATCTACAAAATTAGGAAGACCTAAAAGATTAAGAGAGGATGCGATACGAAAACCTATGGTGACGGCGTACCCGTACGGCGGGGCCAAGTTGTTGTGATACGAGGACGACAAGCTGTCGGAACTGTTGCTCCAGCTGCCGCCCCGGTAGCCAACATGACCCATATTGAGTGGCTGGTACAGATCATACCATTGAGATACGTTGCCGGTTTGGTCATATGTCCCATAAGCAGAAGGCCCGCCATTGGTTCCAACACTTGTGACGTTACCATCTTGACCGTCCCAGTCCGCAACGCTGTTGTAGTTACCAGAATTGCATCCTGCTATTATGCCGGACGAACTGCTGCTGGATGAACTGCTGCCGGACGAACTGCCGCTGGATGAACCGCCGCTGGATGAACTGCTACTGGATGAACTGCTACTGGATGAACTGCTACTGGATGAACTGCTACTGGATGAACTGCTACTGGATGAACTGCTACTGGATGAACTGCTACTGGATGAACTGCTACTGGATGAACCACCGCCGCTGGATGAACTGCTACTGGATGAACTGCTACTGGATGAACCACCACCGCTGGATGAACCGCTACTGGATGAACTGCTACTGAATGAGCCGCTACTGGATGAACTGCTACTGAATGAACCGCCGCTGGATGAACTGCTGCTGCCGCTGCTGATGCTTGAGCCACCACCACCATTTGGCCCGCCACCGCCGTCGTCACCAGATGCCTCACATCCCGTGTTGTCGCCGTTTGCTTTGTAGCCCTCTTCGCAATAGCATGATCCATCATTGCCCAACACGGTGTTCGCGGGACATCCACCTGGTCCTGGTCCTGGTCCTGCACCACCTGGACCACCACCTGGCACGCCACCACCACCTGGCACGGCACCACCACCATTTGGCCCGCCACCGCCGCCACCCGGTCCAACCGGGCCTGCCTCTCCCTGTGCGGGGCAACCGGCGAGCGAGAATACGTCCGCCATGAAATCAGCCGGTACCGGCTGTCTGGTCGCGTTGCACAAGCACAAGCATTCGCCTTGGAAAACTCCGCCCGTCTGTCCGACAGGGCATTCCTTCAGATTTGGAACGCACTTGGTTCTACCAATTTCATCAGGATCGGGGACTAACTTCTGGCAAGGGTTTGTGCATTTGCACTCGCATTCGCCATTTAAAACCTCGCCCGTCTGTCCGACAGAGCAAAATGGCACGCACTCGTCTCCGTCTTGATTCCCCAACATAAACTCGCAAGGATCTGTGCACTTGCAGTCACCGGCTACGCAAGTTGATCCGGCCGGACACGTCTTGGGAACACATACTCCATCTTCATTTTTTTCTTCACACGGGCCAACACATGCGCATTCGCAAGGAGAAGGGCCGGAGTCTGAATTTCGTTCTTGTCCGTCCGGACATGCTGGATGGCATTTTTGGCCGCAATATGTTTCGGGGTCAACGCACGCGACACAATCTCCGGTATTAGGATCCCTCGCTGGAGTGGGATCGGAGCAAATGGGTGCGCAACGTTCTGAATTCTGTCCTTGTTTATTCCATATTGTTGTTCCCGGAGGGCAACATTGGCAAGGCGTGTCATCGCCGCCAGAGTACCCCTCGGCATTCAGTCTTCCCGGCCCGCCAACGGCGCATGGCTCGTAACACTCACTGCTACAGTTCACCATGCCATTGACGGGGGATACATCAGTTCCGCCGTAGCAATCTTTGCATTCGCACTCATTTGTTTGGGAATTAAACTTCGGGGCCTTGTCCATACCACACTGGTCCACACACTCGCCTGTCGGAGAACCATAACACAGTTGTTCTTCACAAGGACAAATACCCGCCGGATCGGGCTGGGAACAGCTGGACGAGCCAGGTGTCAATGTGAGCGTTGGCGTGGGTGTTTGAGTTGGCGTGAGTGTTGGTGTTTGATTTGGCGTTGATGTCGGCGTGAGTGTGGGGGTTGGGGTCGGGGCTTTACAAGCCTTGTAGCACGCGTCATAGGTCTTGAATTCGGCCGAACCATTCACCTCTTTGCATTCTAAATTCACGCAATCGTAGTTTGCGCAACCCAACTTGAGGCATTCCTCTTCGGAGCTATATGATCCCTGGGGGTCTTGTTCGCATTTATATGTAAAGGTGTTGCATTTGTATTTAAATTCGCTTGCGCTTGCTGTTGGCGTTAGTGTTGGCGTTGGTGCCGGTGTTTGTGTTGGCGTCGTGCATGGGTATCCGTATACATTTTTGCACGGCACTAGACCGCCGGTATACGTATTTTCTCCGCACTGACAGCAGCAATCCCGTTCGCTATCATATTGACCGTCTACTCTCTTTTTGCAAGTTCCATTTATACATGAATATTTCGTACAACTGACCGCTTGCATTGTAACGCCATCAAAGGAAGTCGACGAGCATCTTCCTTCGGCGTAGGAGATTGCAAATAGATCTCCTTCCAATTCGGCTCGCATAACATATTCTTCGTAGCAGCCATCTACGCAGCCACTTTCCTCACACCAGTTTACAATCTTGCAACTCGAGGATGACGAACTTGAACCGCTTGAACTGGAGGTGCTAGAGGGTTCTTTGGGCTCTTTGGGCTCTTCGGACGACGAACTTGAGCCCGACGAACTTGAACCCGACGAGCTTGAACCCGACGAACTTGAACCCGACGAACTTGAACCCGTGGAGCTTGAACCCGTGGAGCTTGAACCCGTGGAACTTGAACCCGTGGAACTTGAACCCGTGGAACTCGAGGATTCCGATGTGCTCGAGGATTCCGACGTGCTTGAACCCGACGTGCTTGAGGGATCGGGTGGATTGGGTATTTGCCTGCAAACCCCGTCGGCTCCAAAGGTGAATATCGTTTGGGCGTTCACCGTCGGCACTTCCGAAGAAGATTCCAAGGGCATTCCTGCAAGATAACCCATGGGCGCGCCCACGCCCACGCAACCCTCTTTGCATGCAAACCCAACAGTCCAGTTTGGGACCCTGCATTCTGCGGTGGTAGAGCTTCCTTCGCTATGCTTATCTAGCGTGAATACCAGTTCCTCGAATAATTTTCTGATGTTTTGGCCAAGTCTCATGTGTTTTTAAAATCCATGCCGGCTCAAGTGGCGGAACGGCGTGGTTCAAAACATTCCTTGTTTGCGACAATTACTTCCCTGCCGGTGGTATATATAGATAAAATTACAATTTGACACCGAAAGGAATCTTAAAATGAGATTTTCCACGTGGCTTTTTGCCGAGGAACAGCAGAACACGGCGATAAGAAGCAGAAAAGACCCTAATCCAAAAGACCCCAACAAGAGCTTTCTTGTTCTCTATGGGAATACGGCTCCCATTTCGTCCGAACTCAAGAGGCTCGGCTTCGGTTTCTTCAGACCGGCGGCCACATGGTCTACCTCGTCGCTTCGAGTTGACGACCAGATGAGGGAAAGGCTCAAGTCGCTCGGCATAGACATGAGCGGATACGATTCTCCCGTAGAAACACCTAGGACGCCCCTTCAGGTACAGCCAGAAACGCCGGCAGACGAAACCCTGGAAAGAATGCACGGGGAGCTTGGCAAGGTCTTCGCGGACGACCCGAAGACACAAGAACTCATCAATAGCATTGATAGCATGATAGAGAGGATAGCCAACAGCACCGATGAGGCGGCGAAACAGGCCTTCATCAGGAATTTTTTCCAATTCTCGGGCAAGTTCTACAACTACAGCATGCACAACCAGTTCTTGATTTGGATACAGACCAAGGGAAGGGCCAACCACGTGGCCGGAGCGAAGCAGTGGGAACAGAAGTTCGGCCGGTCCGTTAGAGACTGGAAATCTTCCATCTCTATCCTCATGCCGATCACTAAAGAAAAAGAATCGCTAAATGCGAAGACGGGCGAGCTCCAGACAGACAAGAGGGTCTTCTTCAAGACCACAAAAGTGTACGACGTGAGTGCCACCGTGCCGATCCCCGGACACCCCAGCTCCTTCGAGCCCATGACCAGGAAACAGTGGAGTGTGGACTCGAACGAGGACGCTGAGGAAATAAACAAATATATAAAGGCCGCCGAAGACTGGGCCCAAGACCAAGGCATAGAAGTTACTTACGAGAAGTTGGATCCCGAGACGGGAGGCTACTCCGCCGGCGGACGCATCGTGATAAACATAGACTTCAAGGGAATAAACCGCTTCAGCACGCTCGTCCACGAATTGGCTCACGAAATTCTTCACTGGAAGGATAAAGACAAAACCTCAAGCCGAACGGAAAAAGAGATAGACGCCGAACCCAGCGCCGCCATCGTGCTGAGTCACTTCGGCTTCCAGACCAAAGACACGCCCAACTACCTCGCCCTATTCGGAGCCAAGGGAGATGACGTACGCTCGAGAAAAACCAACCTACACAAGGCCGCCAAAGAAATAATCAATGGAATAAAAAGCCGGATGGAGAAGTCGGAGATGAAAGAGAGCCACGATCGTTCTTCCTTGAACATATCATTCGCGGCTTTCGCCAAGGATGGAACCATCATAGCCATAGTCGACGGCAAGAGAAAGAAATTCGTCGTAGATGCGATCAACCACGAAAGTCTAAAGAAAATGAAGCCTCTTGATGCCTATGCCAAAATCATGGATATGGTGGCAAATGGTTACGCCCTTGAAATTTAGAAGTATTTCTTGAAGACGGACTTGTACTTCTGATGAAGTGGTTTTTTATTCTTGATCCCCCTCGTAATCTTTTTGTTGATTTCGGTGGACATGTAGGCCTGTATCTCGTCCTTCATGACTCCGGGGCAATAGCCGATGGCCTCAAGGTTTCTCTTGAACCTTGACATGCTGAAGTCGGATAGCCCTCTTGTGATGTAGTCCATTTCCGACTTGTATTCAAGATCCGAATAATAAAGAGCGTGGGCAAGTTCGTGCCGGAATGTGGTGTTCTTGAGGGAATCCACGCCCATGAGGTAATTCCTTTTTCCGTCATCATACAGATCGTCAACTATCTTCTTCATTTCTATGTCGTAGGGCGTCTCAAGTTCATTCATCTCGTAGCATTTCTTCGCCACCACCAAGGGAAAATTGAAACCTACGAAGTCGTTGGGATAGGAAAACGATCCGAAGTTCTGCTTGCTGTACCACCTGAAGTAGTCCCATATGGAGAACTTCTTGTCGCGGAAAGAGCTTCTGGGGCTCTCGTAGAACTCTTGAACCCTGCAGAAGAGCATTGCCCGTTCATAATCGTCCTTGACGACCACCGCGAATATGTTCGGCCTTATTTCCTTGATTTTGTATTTCATCGGAGTGGGAGAGGTATGTAATTGGCACCGAACTCCCCCCCCGTACCGCCCCACTCCGTGATCGGAATCGTCTGGGCGTATGCCGGGCCGAATAAAAGCTCGTTGAACATAGAGTTATCGGGAAGGATTTTGTAGTAGGGCTGCTGCCCGCTCTTCCCATGGCTCTCCGCGAACTTCTTGAGGAACTCCCCGACGGTCATCTCCTTGTCGCCCCGGACGGCCTTGAAGGTGGATGCGAGCCTTGCCGCAAACGCCCCCCGGACAGACAGGTCTTCGACACTAGAGGAACTTATGATCAATATCTGATCATAAGCCCCCGAATCCTCTCCGTAATCTATCTCGGAATCAAAAATCCGTCCGTTTCCCGGCACGACATTCATGAAGAAGGCTGTGAAAGGAAGTTCCTTGCGGGAGTAGGAGGAGGGAAGTTCGGGAAGGAATGAAGTCGGCTTCGCCGTCTTGATCCCCCGCAGCAAATCCCCGTCCTGTTTCAGACTGTCCTGGATGCTCCCTTCGGCATGGCATGTGTCTACAAGGAGTATGAGCCGGCCTATGGTCTTTCCAGACTTCTTGAGAGCCGCCAGCCCCTTGCCAAACTTGAAGCTTCCTCCCTCGGCAGTCATGCCAAATCTGTCTCCGCTTCCTCCTCCGTGGCTGTTGAAGTAAAGAAGTAGCGTGGCGTTCTCATCAAGATTTGAGGCTAGTTCCGTCATCTTTGAATAGATGAACGACGACGACACGTTGTGGTGCCTGCCAACGGAAAATCCAAGCGAACCGTCCTTGAATATGCTCTCCATGAGGTCTAGGTTCCTCAATCTCCCATCCTCGTTCGTCATCGTGAAGAGAGCCGCCACATTATTGGCGGATGGGTCTATTGCTATTCCCGTCTTCTCTTGGGCATGAGCCACCCCGCACATCAGAATCAAAATAAACACAATAGTTTTCATTTTCAGTTTCCTTCTATTTCTTTAAACTCGTTGGGCGAGAACGCGACAACATCGCCGCTATCCAGCCATATTTCATACAAATTTGCATTCAACCTTCTTGTGATGCACCCTCTTTCGCCCGTCTCATTAATTATCACGACTGCGCAGTTTGCCATTATTCCTTCCGAGGTGACTTATAAGTTTGTTAGCAATTTCGTTCGTCATTCCCACGTCCGGGTCGGTCATGAAAAATTTCTTGCCCGCACCGCATCCGGCGTCGGGATCGCAATCCAAGATCGCGTACTTCTTCACTTTCGGATGCCTATCAAGCCACTCGCTTATCTCGTCGCATCTGTGGCTTGCCGCGATCTTCTTGGTCCAGTCTAAGAGTTTTATTCCAAACCTTGATAAGGAGGCTTTTACAAGGTTCCTGTTTCGCTCTTGAAGCCTCCTTATGGAACTCAAAACGACCTCGGATCCCGTCTTGTTCACTACGGTAGCAAGAAGTTCTAGAAGGCCTTCGTCTATGTAATCAAATCCATAATGGTAGATCAGAACATGGCTGTTCAAAACACCATCCACATCAAGAAAAATGACTTTCAAAACCACCTCCCGCAAACATATCCTAGTGGGAAAAAATTATTTTGAAAACACAATGAGACAAAGTACCAGAATTAGCGAAAAAATAAACATCCAACGCAAGGGAAGTATTTTGTGTCTGTCCACCATGGGTTCACTCCGACGAATGATATTGCATTCTACAATGAAATCTATATGATTGCAATCTCATCAAAAAACAAAATATGCGTCTCTTGGAACTTTTCTCCGGTATAGGAGCCCAGTCAAAAGCCCTGAAGAATCTGGGCGTGGATCATCAGGCGATAGCGTGTGAAATTGACAAGCGCATACACGCGGTTTACGAGTCAATCCACGGACCCACGCCAAACTTGGGCGATATAACTAAAGTTCAGTCTTTGCCGGAATGCGATATTCTCACCTACTCTTTTCCTTGCCAGGATCTCTCCATACTGGGCAACAGAAAGGGTCTGGAAAGGAATTCCGGAACGCGTTCAAGCCTTCTGTGGGAGGTGGAGAGATTGCTCAGGGCGAGCGACAGACTGCCTGATATTCTCGTCCTTGAAAATGTGAAACAGCTCGCATCTCCGAAACACACGGCGAATTTTCAGCTCTGGCTTAAGACATTAGAGAGCATCGGGTACAAAAACTCGTGGAAGGTCGTCAGTTCCGGGGACTTTGGGCTCCCCCAGAAAAGGGAGAGGGTCTTCGTGGTATCCTCTTTGAAAGAGGAGTTCGTTTTCTCCGAGGGATCAAAGGGGGCGAGGTTGGGGGAGTTCATGAAGGGCGACGCCGAAGTCCGTGCCGAATACGGCGACAGTCTCCATTTCAGATGTCCTAAGATGGCGGAAAGAATCTGGAAGACAATAAACAACACCCAGTCCACGAACAGCACCAACAGGATTTACGGGAAAAAGGGAGTCACGCACGCCCTCACTACGCAGGGAAGCCATCCTGGCAACTTCGGGGCCGTACTTTACTCATCGGAACTAGACGACAATTTCCCATTGCGTGAAAAGACCAAGGGATTGAGCATGGAAAATCTCAAAAAGAAGAGCCTTGGTTTTGATATCAATTCCATAAGGCTAATGTCCCCTAGGGAGTCCATGCTTCTGATGGGATTCTCCGAGGAGGATTGCAATAATGCCAAGCAACACATGAAGGATAGAAAGATGAAAGAAACATTCCTCTACCATGTTGCCGGCAACAGCATAGCCGTTCCCGTTCTGGAATCCATATTCAACTCTATTTTAGGCGGCTCCGAATGAAGGATGCGGTTTCCGCCACTCCTTTTGCCAAATAGCTGAAGCACATGAGCGATATGGCAAAAAAGGGAAGTCCTTCGGATATCTTGCCGCTTGAGATGTATACAAGACCCAGCCACGAGGTCAGTATGACCGGCTCAAGGGCCACAAGAAAAACAAGCACTTTGAACATCATTCACCTGCTTTGCTCACTGAGAGCATTGAGTTCTCTATCCTTTCTAGGGTGGCTTTTGCCGTCCTTATCTCGCCATCCTTGTTCATATATCCGGGCCTTCCCGGCATCGTTTCTGGGGCGTTGGCAATTATATGGCGAGCAAGTTCTCCGAGGTTTGCAATCTCCTCGTTGGATGCCTTCACCGTAACCCAGTCGACGCTGTCGCCGCGCCGGTACAGCAGTTTTTCGGCAAGATGATATCTCGGCCCCACGTACCGATTGAAAACGTTGTAGGTGTCGTAGCCTAGCCTTATAGGTATGATTTGGAATTCGTCTTGCTTGGGAAGAATCTTGAAATGTCCTCTCTGTGAGACCGGGGCTTTGGCCGGAACATCAAACTCCGGATTGATGGATATCTCATGAAGAAATTCGCCGAATGTGATCATGGAGTATATAAGCATTTCAAATGGAGGATGCCAAAATGTGCAAATGCGAATGTCTGCCGCGCAAGAAGTAATTACTTCTTGCCGCCGAAAACACGCTTGACGAACTCGTGGGACATGTCCCTGACCTTCTGATCGTAAACGAAGGCGTCCAGCAGTACGCCGTAGGTCTTGCCATATTTCTTGGAGGGTGCGCCCTTCTCCAATGAGTCTGTTACGTAGTCAAACATCTCAAGCGTCTTGTCCTTCATTTCCTCGTAATGCTTGGGATTCATGGGATTCTTAAAGTCCTTGACGACTTCAGCAACATCCATGTTCTTTACCTCCTCGCGCTTCTTCTTCAGAAACGGCAGGAATGGCCGTCCATTTTCAAATAGACTTGAAATCCCCCATCCTAGAGTTCCTATGCCTCCTGCCTCTTCCCATTTCGGAAGCAAGCCCTCGTAAAATCTCTGTACGGTAGGCGTGTCTGTGTTTGTGATGCCGAAGACATGAATGGCATGCCTTACCACGGTATTCTTGGATTGGATCGCCTGTGAAGCGTGTTTTTTAGCGACATCGTCGTACATTTGATTGTCCCATCGGTACTCGCCGTTGGGCGAAAGTTTTAGTCGGTCGGCTCCGTTCGCAAAGTCCACGAGCCTTCTCGCGAGCCTGTCGGGGATCGGCTTGAAGCTGGATATCTTGTCCATGGTTGTTGTGATATTGTGTTGGATCTCCCACACACTCCTAGCGCCACCCCTTCCCGAGAGCGCGTCAGGATCGCCTTCCCTCACGGAAAAATCAGGGTTGTCCAGTTTCAGATTCTGCTCAACATCGTCTTCCAGCATGGCAAGGTGATGTGATGAAAGGGATGGAACCTTTTCGGCTATGCGCGAGGCCATCCTAGAGTCCTTCGCGGCCCTGAGCATATCCTTTTCGGCGAACTGGGGGAATTCCTCCGCAAGTTTTTCTGCCATCTCGGCCTGGTTTGCATTGTTTATGGCGTAGGTGAACGCGTGTACGAAATGAGGCTTTGTTATGACTTCTGGGAACCTGAGCGCGAACTTCGGAACGAACTGTTGGGTGTTCTGGTTCCATCCCTTTTTCACGAGTATGGTGGATCCTTCAAAACCACGACGCGATCCATACTCATACTCGGGTTCTTCGCCCGTTTGTTTGCCAAAAAGGAAATCCCTGACCTTGAGAACGAAGTCCTTGGGATAATCGCCCCTTGAAGAAACCAATGACGCAAGAGCCTGAATCACGTATCGCGAATAGCGGGACTGCTTGTCTCTCTTCATGCCCATCCACTTGTTTATCCATCTCATTATCGTCTCATTGTCCTCGGATTCAGGCCTCACAAAATGGCCGCGATCCGATCCGAAGGTGTCCGAATAGGCTCCGCCGACCCTCTTGTAGGGTCCTGGCTTTAAATTGCCCTGAACCTTTTCAAGCCAGGACCTGACGGTCTGTAGGAAGCCCTCTTTGTCCGTGCCATAGACGCTTTCCTCTGGGACGGCCACCGATCGCCCGGACTTGTTGTCAAATCTTCTGATGTGGATTCTAGCTAGAGGCCTCTTTACATCTTGGTCTTCCTTGCGTATCAGGTAAGAAACGAAGCCTCCGTTCCTCACCTCGCAGTAGACATCCTTCTTGTGCGCCCCGTCCTGAAGATTCATGCACGAGCTCCAACCCCTGCCCGTACTCATGCTTGCGAGGTCGTGCGGATTCATGCTGACGACGATTGATAGTTCGGAACCGGCTCTGAACGTCATATTCTCAAATTCGGACTTGGTTTCCTCGTAGTGCTTTTCTGTCAGCTTCTTTTCCGAATCGTATTTGATTTGAGACACCTCGCCGGCAACCCTCTGCCTCTCCAGTTCCTTGATGTCCTTGTACCGAAGGGTATCCAGAAGCTTTCCGACCCTAACAAGGTTGTTCTTGCCCTTCTGCCGGGCATATCCGGCCTTGATGTCAACCAGTTCGTAGCCGTGGTCGGCCAGGGTTACGCCCAGCCAATGAACGACCTTCTTGTCCTCGTCCGACATGTCGTCAGATGCGAAGGGCAGAAATATCCTCCCGTTCTGGTCTGCGTCCGCGAACAGATGTCTGAATGCAAAGCTCCTCGGCTGAGCATCTATTCTTGCCTTGTAAGGCTCGTACTCCTCTATCCCCTCAAGCCACGCCTTGAATTCCATGCGAATATATAGATTATGCCCGCAAATATCGCAGAAGTTCGTCGCATTCGGAAAGACCCTTGTAGTTCCTCTGCTCGTCCGACATGGCCTCTATCACCTCTGCAAGGCGGAGTTTGTCCACATTCTTCACGAGATACTGTCTCAATATGAAAAGGCAGAAATTGTGTTTTGAAAAGCCAACGGTCACCTGACGCTCCACCTTTATAAGGACCTTCGGGTTGTTCGGATCAAACTTGCTGTACGGCAGCCTCGGATGAAAGTTGTGGCGTTCGTCATGAACCACGCTCCATACGAACCTCTCAAAAATCCCCCCGTGGATCATTGCATGAACAAGTTTCTTGCTGTTATTTAGGTTCATCGGAACCGGCTGGTGAATCTCGTCAAACGATCGTCCGATCTTGTCTTCGGGACGCCAGTGGCTTGCGAAGCAAACATGGGCGCTGCTCAGCCAGTCCTTGTCGCCATCCATTCTGTGTATCAGGAAGTCCTCGGGAGCCTCCCTCGCGATTTCAAAATAGTCCCGCCCAACAAATGGACGCGGGTAGTTCTTTGATATCCAATCCGCACATGTTTCATAGATTGAAGGATCGTGGTTCGCCTCCATGAAGCAGTACTGATTTCTTAATGCCTCGTCCTTCTCGCACATGATGGAATCCATGTCGGAACAGCCCCTCTCGAAGACCTCGCCCTCGGTCAACTTTTTCAGATTGGGAAGCGTGCTGTATCCCTTCTTGTACACATCTTCATACATATGCTTAAACGAGCTCCCATCAAAGGAAAACATGTTGCCGATTATGTTCCTGTTGTATTTTTCACCCATACTGGCCTTGTATCTCTTGATTTGCCTGACATCCCCGTTCATCAAGGTCGGCCAGAAAAAGCCGGGGAAGGGAATCAAATTCCACATCGTCAGAAACATGATCCACTCGGACTACCTGTTTGACTCCAAACTTTGGAAGGACATGTTTCCAACCAAAGGCAAGTATGTGAAGATAGGATGGGGAGACAGAAAGATTTTCCTAGAAACAAAGACCTGGAACGATCTCCGGATAGAAGACGTCCTGACAGCCTTTTTCGGACTCAACAAGACTGTGCTGAAGGTGGAATTCATGGAGGAGATTCCCAGCGGGTCAAAACCCATGGAGATAGACGAAAGACAACTTGCAGTAATCAAGGAACATGTAAAATATTCCTTTCGCGGAAAACCAATAGAGAAAAAGGCGACCCACTGCCAGACGGGAGATTATTACGAGTCCGGCCTCAGATACAACTGCTTCACCAACTGCAACAACTGGGTCAACTACGGGCTTTACCTCGGCAGGGCAACAAACAGAATATGGTGTCCGTTCAGTTTCTGGATCTAAAATCAGTGAAGGAAAACAGCCTTCCTCCACCAGTTATTACCCAACAATAAGAAGCCACGATGTATATAATTTGATGCATCATCGGGCGCCACAAATTCACACACGCCAGCACCATCATAAGCAATGTAATCATCATGGCCTGGCAACTTCGCTATGAACTTTGAACCTTGATTCATCACCTTGCCATCGTTGTTCACAGTAGAGGGACTTTTCTCAAATTGCATGTCCACAGATGATACCAGATTATTTCCTATCATCAAATCATGAGGAAAGCTGAAACTTGCCATTTCAAAGTACCGCCGAAATGCCATGATACCAGTATCATCGCACTCTTTTAGGAAGTCAAGTTTGCTGCCGACATGTTCGTTCTTCATACTGTTATATATCTATACTCGGCGGCGGGAGAACGCGCAACAGCGCCATGGAAGAGGCGTTCTGGAAAAGAAAATTAATTTACCCCTCTAGCCAAGGATAGATATATGCAGGACAGGGATGTCCGAACATGGCAAGGAGGTCTCTATGAAAACAGGAATTATTTTGCTTATTTCGG